>Ga0209395_1000393_pt1 | contig 64512 bp, 52 predicted proteins | sample GOMGulsemesocosm_3_FD_184635 | JGI IMG/M metagenome (GOLD analysis project Ga0209395, IMG submission 184635) | Methane-oxidizing microbial communities from mesocosms in the Gulf of Mexico - GOM9D Gulf of Mexico (SPAdes) (version 2) | ecosystem: Environmental > Aquatic > Marine > Cold seeps...
CTGATAAAGCTAAATTATTAAATAGTATTGAGCAAGTTGAACCAGAAATTAAATACAATGCTTTATATTATGCGTTGAGTGCAAAAAGTAAAAATGCCAATGACATTTTAAGAGATATAAATACGGCCCTGTATGAATTTAATAACAGCGGTGAAACGAAAAGGATTATGGAGATGGGAAGCAGCGAGTGCTATTAATGTGTTTTAGTTGCTGAACATGATCGGGACACGTAAATACGGTTGAAGGGTACTTCATAAAACCCTCTTTGTGAGGGTGGGTTTAAACGGCGTTGCCCAGTTTTATGGAATAAAACTAGGCAATAATAGTGTCGTAAAACTATTTACAGTCTCACAACCTGTGAACTATGCAGTCCTGCGTAGTGCTTTCATGTCTTTAATTAACTCATCTAGCTTTTTAAACTGGCGCCCGTATACGATGTTTAAGTCTAAACGGTATAGGGCATCGGCATATTTAATAACGATAAATATAATACACGTCAGCGCCATGAATAGATAATATGGCAATCCCAAGATAACGACATCGGTTGGGAACTTCTCCATCAATAATGCAATGATCTTGCCGCCAGCTTTACTCGTCACCCCTTGTGTAATCATGCCAAGGAAAAATAAGGGATAAAAAACGCGGTAATATCCTGAATATGCTTCTATTGAATGCTTAAGCCAATTATCAAAATTAATTAAATAATCATAACTACTTTGCCCTTTTGATATATCTACGGAGCGCTTGAGTTCCTTTTTGGCAATCACAATGAGCGGCAGTAATAAAATACAGACATAGAGGCCGAAAAATGGTGCGCCAATAAGACTCATCGCAACAAACATCAGCAAAGATCCTACAATGAGCATTTTAATGTTGATAGCAAACATGTTGAGTAGCTTGTCCACAATATTTTGAGATTTCCTGTTATATAAATCATTAACCTTAGGTGCTGTTAGTTGACTCTCACTTACAAAACCTTCTTTCCACATTGTTTCTATTGATTTAGTCATGTCTTAATCCTTTTCGCTAATAAACTTACTTAAACGTTCTTTGATGCGTGCTATCCTAACGCCAATATTGTTGGCATTGGTGCCCATGATCTCGGCAATTTCTTCATACGTCTTTTCTTCTAAATAAAGCAAAATAACCGCTCGATTTGTTTCCGTTAAATGTTTAATTGCGCTATAAAGCTCGTTAATATCGTCATTAGCAAATGCTTTACTATCATCTATCACATCATCGGGTAAAGAATCTGAAACAAAGGCTTTATCACCGGTTTTACGTCGTTTCATGTAAGTTAAACATACATTTAACGAGATACGATAAATCCAAGTTGTCCATTGGCTTTGTTGATTAAAGTTATCTTTACTGCGCCAAATTTGCAGACAAACTTCTTGATAGTAATCTTCAAAATCTTCTTGCGTATTGGTATAAGCCCTGCAAATTTTAATAATAATTCCTGCATAGGGCAGTATCGATAATTGGTAAAAATCACTTCCCATGTAAATCCTGTTTTATTAATTTAGGTATGCTTAGTTAGTGGCATGACTGACAGGTTTATTACACCATAAATAAAATATATTTTTCGGCTCATTGTTTCCCCAAAATGCAATATGACATTTGTCATGTTCAGTCATGACAAAGTGCTCTAATTAATTACTTCCTTAGTTGGCATTATTACTACATCAAATAATGTGAGTAACGGAGTCAACATGACGCAGGTAATTGATATTCAATCTTTGAGTTTTACTTATTCAAAGAGTCAGCAACACAAAGTACTAAACAATTTATCTCTGAGCATCAAGCAAGGGGAATTAGTGTGTTTATTGGGGGCTAACGGCGCAGGAAAAAGTACGCTCATTAATATTTTGCTAGGACGACTTACCCCACAATCAGGCAATATCTCAATATTTGGCCAACAACAAGGCATTAGGGAGGTGAGAAATCGCTTAGGCGTGATGTTACAAAATTCAACAGCACCTGATAAAGCGACAGTTCGGGAACTGTTAGTCTTGTTTTCGAGTTATTTTGATCATCCTATCGAGCTGTCTCAATTAATTTCTCAATTAAATCTTGAGCAGATTATTGAACAGTACTTTGTCACCCTATCAGGCGGTCAAAAGCAGCTGGTGTTATTAGCACTCGCGTTGTGTGGCGATCCTGATTTACTGTTTTTAGATGAACCTAGTGTTGGCATGGATGTCACCACGCGCCGAATATTATGGCAGGTGATTGAGCGGTATAAGTCTTATGGTAAAACTATTGTTCTAACGACCCATTACTTGGAGGAGGCCGATGCACTCGCCGATCGTGTGGTTGTGCTTAAAGATGGCGCCATAGTCGCCGACAATACACCGCAGCAATTAAAAACACAGTTCTCTCATAAGCTAATTAAGGCAAAAACAACGATTGATATTGATGAGCTGAGTAAGCTTGATAGCGTCGTTGCTGTCACACATTATGGCCGTTATATCGAAGTGACTAGCCAAGATGCAAGCGCCACTATCAAGCATTGGCTGGCACTTGATCCTGCCCTTGAAGATTTAACCATTAGTAATTGCGATCTTGAGCAAGCGTTTCTTCAGATAACTAATTTACCCGTACCGCAGGAGCAAGTTGCATGAATACATTAACGCTAAAAAATGTGAATTCGTTTAAACACGAGCTGTTATTAGACATAAAAATGGCATGTCGTGAGCCGAGTTTTTTCATTCCGACGATCGCTTTTCCACTGATGTTTTATATTTTCTTTGGTTTATTGTTTAGTGATATGGGAAAAGGGCAGACATCAACCTACCTTTTGGTTTCTTATGGCGTATTTGGCATCATGAGTCCGGCACTGTTTGGGTTTGGCGCTAGCGTGGCGTCTGAGCGTGATAAAGGATGGTTGGCGCTCAAACAGTTGTCTCCGGTTTCTCCTTGGCAATATATTTTTGCCAAACTATTAAATGCATTATTATTTGGCATCATTATCGTTATCGGGTTATTTACCCTAGGGGCGGTGTTTGGTGATGTGGTATTAACCATTGGGCAATGGTTATCGCTAGCGGCATTATTAATGTTTGGCAGCTTGCCGTTTTGCGCACTTGGCTTAGCGGTGGGTTTTTGGGCCAAAGGTAAATCAGCAGTGGCCATTCTAAATCTAATATTTTTACCCAGCGCATTTCTATCGGGGCTGGCCATTCCCGTGTTTATGTTTCCCCAGTGGCTACAGCAAGTCGCTGCTATTTTTACGCCATTTCATTTATCGCAACTTGGTTTAAAAATAGTTGATATGAGTTTAGGTCAGTCAGTATTGAGTCATATCACCTTTCTTTTTATCACTTTATTTATCTTTAGCGTTATCGCCATGAAAGGTTATAAACGCAGCCTTGTAAACTAATTTAGAGAATAAACCTTATGAAAAAATTATTCATTACAGCCTGCGTTTTATGTTTTTTTGCAACGTTCTTCATGATGTTGCCGACGCCTTCTGCTGTAAAAAACGACAGTGTAACCATTATCAGTCATGCGAATGTGTTTGATGGCGAGCATTGGCTTGGCAAGCGCGATGTGGCTTTTAAAAATGGCATGATTGTCGACGTGGCCAAAGACTTACAACAAAAGTATGTTGATGCACTTATCGTGGATGGCTCAAATAAATATTTGATACCAGGGCTAATTGATGCGCATACGCATGCTTGGGATGAGGCATTAACTCAGGCCGTAAAATTTGGTGTTACGACAGAGCTTGATATGTTTACCAACAACGCGTTTGCCTCAATGCAGCGTGAAAAACGGGAGCAACATGACCGTAATATTGGACAAGCTGATTTGTTTTCAGCGGGAACCTTAGTTACCGCGCCAGAAGGACATGGCACCGAATATGGTTTTAAGATTGCAACCATAGATGATTATAAAAAAGCGGACGCGTTTGTTGCGGCGCGTATTAGCGAAGGCTCTGATTATATAAAAATTGTTTATGATGTTAGCGGACGTGGTAGGCCGTCCATTGATAAAAAAACCTTGGTTGCGGTCATTAAAGCGAGTCATCAACAAGGAAAGCTGGCAGTGGTGCACATCAGTGATTACCAATCGGCAGATGATGCGATTAACGCAGGAGCCGATGGGTTAGTACATGGTTTTATGACCAAGGTTGACGTTAAATCTCTCGGGCAAACTATGTATAAAAACAATCAGTTTATGATCCCAACCTTGTCAATATTGGCATCGATGATGGGACAAGACCGCTCTGGTCAATTGATTAAGGATTTTTCAAAAGACTCTCAATTTCAAGTTGAAGACTCTCGATTCAACATCGAAGAAATAGCGCCTCAACTGACTAATCTTCGAGGGCAACACAGTCGAGGTGATCTTTTTAAGCAAGCGCAAACAAACACGGCTGCCTTAGCCAAAGCCGGTGTATTAATTTTGGCAGGCACCGATGCACCTAACCCAGGCACGGCGCACGGTATTAGTCTTCATGGTGAGCTTGAGTTGTTAGTCGATGCTGGTTTAAGTGAAACTCAAGCATTGAGGGCCGCAACGTCTAATGTCGCCAAAGCCTTTAAATTAACGCAGCGTGGTTATATTAAGCGAAACATGAAAGCGGATATGGTGCTGGTGAGTAGAGACCCAGCACAAGATATAACCAATACACGCTCGATTGTTAACGTGTATAAAAATGGTTATGAGATTAAAAATAATGAAGAGAAACTCACTGACAAGCTCACGAGTTCGGTTAAATTGGGGGATTTTGAACTAGACATAGTGTCTGATTTTAAGACCACATGGCAACCAACGAGCGATCAACGCTTTGGCGGCAATTCAGACATTAGCATTAGCCATGAACATAATGATGGACGTCACTTTCTATTGATGAAAGGTGAGGTAAAAACTAAATTTAGTTACCCTTGGGCTGGGGCGTTTTCATCTTTTAGTGTTGATAATAAAAAGGCCATCAATATAGAAGAAATACAAGCAATTAGTTTTGATACTAAAGGAAGCACAGGTAAATACAAAATTATGATATTCTCTACAAAACAGCCGATGCGGCCCATAGAAATTGAATTTGAGGTGAACGAGCAATGGCGTAAAAAAACGTTGTCACTAACACATATTGCCCCCGCCTTACTTCGTAGTGTTACTGGTGTGGCCATTGTCGCGACGTTGCCCAACTCACGCTTTGAGTTAATGATTGATGATGTCTGGTTAGATCATTAATTATATGAGATATTTCACTAAATTTCGATAGGACACCCTATGAACGTACTGACAAAAATTCACCATCGACTGATACCTAGTCATCAAGAATTAGGCTATATACCGTATTTGTCATTGGCATATTTAGCTATATTTTTTATCAATATATACTTTAAGCCGGTATCAGGCATGCCTCTTGTTGCTGTTATTGTTAGTACGCTCATCTTTTTAGGTTTCTACTTTCGCGGGTTTTGGGTGACCGGACGGCAATTGGTGATGTGCATCGGCGCTATTTTTGCCGTTGGTATGGCGATGGCTTATGTCAACGTTGGTGCGAGTGTTTTCTTTGTTTATGCGGCTGTGTTTTGTGCATCTTTTAGTACAAAGAAAGCGGCACTGTCTGGGTTGCTCGTTGTCATTAGCGCCATTGGGGTGTTTGCGGCACTGACCCAACAATCATCTTATTTTTGGATACCTGCGACCTTATTTTCGTTCATCATTGGACTGATGACGGTGCATCAAGCTGAAGTGGATCGTAAAAATAGGGTCATTAAACTTTCTCAACAACAAATTCAAACCTTAGCTAAAACCGCTGAGCGTGAACGTATTGGCCGTGATTTACATGATATTTTGGGACACAGCTTGTCGGTTATAACGCTCAAGTCTGAATTGGCGAGCAAGATGATTGATAAAGGCGTCGATTTAGAGAAAGTACGTGCTGAAATAAAAGCCGTTGAAACATTGTCCAGAGAAACACTAGCGCAGGTTCGCGGCGCTGTGACTGGTTATAATCAAGCTACTATCGATACTGAATTGTTGCAGGCGAGGGTGGCAACACAAGCGGCTAACATTGAGTTAATCACACAAGTTACTACGCAAAAGATACCTCACAATATTGAGCCTCAATTGGCTTTAATTATGCGCGAAGCTATGACCAATGTGGTGCGTCATGCTAATACTGACAAGGCGTGGGTTATATTAGATAGTAGAGACGATGTTATTGAATTGTCGATTAAAGATCAGGGTGAAATGATCAGCGACAAAGAAAACTCAGGACTTAATAATATGCGCCAACGCATCACAAAACTTGGCGGTACAATGACCATTACTAGAGCACCGACTTGTCTGCATTTTTGCGTGCCGATATCACCAGTCGAGGATGTTTAATGATAAGAATATTAATCGCAGAAGACCAATCAATGGTGCTTGGTGCGTTGTCTGCGCTACTGGACCTTGAAGATGATCTAGAGGTTATAGCAACGGCTGAAAATGGTGAAATAGCCTTTAAAAAAGCGCAGCAGTTAGATATCGATATTGTGTTAACCGATATCGAAATGCCACACATGACTGGCATTGAATTAGCGCAAGCATTACAACAAGCTAAACATCCGGCCAAGGTGATGATATTAACGACCTTTACGCGCAGTGGTTATTTACGCCGCGCCATGGATGCGGGTGTAAAAGGGTATTTACTAAAAGATGCCTCGTCAGACTCTTTAGCACAGGCCGTTAGGCAAATTAATCAAGGCAAGGTGATTGTGGCGCCCGAGTTAATAACTCAAGCCTGGGGTGAGGTTGACCCATTAACGGATAAAGAACGTAAAATACTGCGTTTAGCGTTTGAAGGCAAAAGCACAGAACAAATTAGTAAAGCGATATTTTTATCAACAGGCACCGTGAGAAATTATTTGTCGGAAGCTTCATCAAAACTTGGCGCAACAAACCGCATTGAAGCGGCGCGTATTGCCAAGCAAAATGGCTGGTTATAACGTTATGGTATTTTTGATAACGGCGCGGGTTATTTCATCCCACAGTTGGGTGTTATAACTGTCTTGCATATCATTATTGATTAAATGAAACTTTGATAGGATTTCATCATTAAAACCAAAAGCCTTAAGGTAATCTGTGCCAACGACAATAAATTGGTTTTTGTAAGGAAATAACCATTTATTATTAGCTTTTCTCAATACAAACTGAGCCGATTGATAATCAGCAAACCATTCGTTCGTTAATCCATGACCCGCTGGTGGATAAAACAAGATGCCCATATTAACGAGTGCATTCGTTTGCCTTTGACCTGTTAATACCGTTGATGCTTGTTGCCAACTTTTAAAGCCCAATTTAATCGCAATAATTGCTAACGTGTGTTTAAGTTGTAAGTCATCAATATGACTCACGCCCATTTTTTTCAACAACGGGTATTTATCAAATAGTTGATGATTAGATTTGATGGCTTTAAGTAGCTTTTTAGCTTGGATCTTTGTTTCGTTAACAGCTAGTTCCATCACGATTTCTCCTTATTACAATAGGGTCTATGTTGTAATGGCGATGTGTTATGGCTGGGGAATGTAATGATAATCATTATTCAATATCCTCTAAGTATATGTGGCATTCCGCAAGGCCTACTTAGTTCGTATCGAACTGATTCATATTTGATGTGCTATCAGAGTGAATTCATCTTTGGCGGAAAAGGCGTCTCTGCAACCTGCCGCTGATTGTATGGATAATATGCATTTAAGTCAATGAGCTCAGTGAGTTTTAGAATTTATACCAATTTCATTAAGTAAGTGATCTTGTTGTGCTAAGGAAAATTAACTAGAACAAGGCGCGCGATTGAGCAATAGCTGGCTATTGGGATTGAGGGCAACGCCGTTATCGTTAATTTTGACCTGCACAAGTGGGCAATAATTTAATCAAATTGGTATTACACCTGATTAAAGTTATTAGTAGTGCTGCTTTATCATTTCGCCTAACAGCTTTATTTGGTCTAACGTTTCGTCATCAGGCATTAGTCCCATGTTAATTCTGAAGCAATCGTTGTAATAATCTGTGGTTGAAAACATGCCACCACATTGTAAAAACACCTGATTTTTTGATAACAAATGAACAATGTTAGTTGCATCAATATTAGCTATTTTTATCCAGATGACTAACCCACCTTGAGGCACGTTTATTTGTGCATTTTGGGGCAAGTGTAACTTTAAATGGGTCAAATAAACGTGGACATGTGAGATTAGCGTGATGTTTATTCGTTTTAAATGCCTCGCGTAATGTCCTCTAGCCATGTAATCGGCCACGGCTCTTTGGATCGGCTGATTAACGCCCAGTGTTTTAACTTTACGCCATTGTGTATAGGTAGTTAGAAACCTTCCCGGATTACACCAGCCCAAGCGCAGACCCGGAGCGAGGGTTTTGGACAAGCTGCTGCACCATAATACCCAACCAGTATCGTCAAAATATTTAATGGGTAATTGCGGCATTTTTTGGTGGGATAATTCTCTATAGACATCGTCTTCAATAATAGGGATTTGGTAGGTAGTTGCCAGTTCGGCGATCTTTTTCTTTTGCTGGTTATTAAGGCTATGACCCGTTGGATTTTGGTGGTTAGCGGTAAGTAAGCAAGCTTTGATTTTTTTGGCCGCCATGAATGATTCTAGCTGAGTCAAATCAATGCCATTGATTGTGCTAGGGAGTTCAATTACCTCTCTTTTGAGCAGAGACAGCAGCTCTAGAAGGCCAGAATAGCAGGGTGAACTAACGGCAATGGCATCACCTGGATTACTCGTTATTTCTAGTGCATTTGTAACAGCATCTAAACAGCCATTTGTTATGACTAGTTGATTGGCTGGTGTGATAAATCCTTGCTGGGTAAAGTGATGCGATAACTGCGCCCTGAGCTGTGCATTACCCTGTGGATGTTCATAATCTAAGGTGAAGTCGACCCGTTTAATCGTGGCTTGTAAGCTATTTTTGAGCAACGACATGTCCATTAAGCGTGTATCTAACTTCGCTACGGCTAAATTATTTGGCGGCATATTGATAAATGCTGATTGCTCGTTGGGCTCAGCGCCGGCAATGACACTTTTAAATTGAGGGAACGGTACAGCCGTGACGTTTGGAAAAGGCTTGCTCGCAAAATATCCTTTCTTGCTTTGGGCTACCGCGTAGCCCGATTTTTCCATATAGCGATAACAGGCAAGCGCGGTGGTCATACTTACATTATGCAGCGTCATGAGTGTTCTTAATGACGGCAGTTTTTCGTTGATGTTCAAGTGCCGTTGCTCAATATCATCGATTAAGCTGCGCGCTATCTGTAGGTATTTGCTCATAGTTATTGTTATCTGCTATCTAAAAAATATTGAAGCTGCATCTGTTATCTAAGAGCCATAACTTTACACTAGTCATTAACTATCACCAACAGGACTCGCCATGAAATTCTCCGAAGATACAAACACAATGATGATTGATGCACTTAGCGAACAACTCAATGGCTTTCATAGTTCGTTGGGCAACCGCGACGTGATGAGTAAATTATTGAGTGTAGACAATGAAAGCCTTACGAATGAGGGGCATGATTTTGATACGGTTAATCGTTATATTTTAGACCTCATTCAGCCTAATTTATCGGGTAGTAACGGCGGGCGATATTGGGGGTTTGTGACGGGAGGTGCTAACCCTGTCGCCACATTTGCTGATTGGCTAGTCCCAGTATTTAATCAGAATGTGTCAAAAGGAGGAGATTCGATTGCCACAAATATTGAGCGCCAAGCATTAACATGGTTATGCCAATTATTTGAGTTACCACAAACGTTTAAAGGAATATTTACAACGGGTGCCACCGCAGCAAATCTGTTAGGGGCTTTCACAGCAAGGCAATATGCTGGTGGACTGCAAAATATCGATGTCGCTAAACAAGGAATCGCTGAGCTAGATGTCGCAGTATTAAGCGCAACACCTCATGCTAGCATGATTAAAAGTTTGGGCTTGGCAGGGCTAGGACAAAACACTTGGCAAAAAGTAAACTGTTTGAGTGATAGTGAATCGATGGATGCGGCGCATTTAGCTTTATTGTTAAAGGGGAGCAAAGCAAAGAGTCATATTGTGATAGCCAGCGCGGCAACTGTTACTGGTACTGACTTTGATGATTTGTTTCGTATTGCAAAACTGTGCAAAAAGTATAATGCCTGGCTTCATGTTGATGCTGCCTTTGGCATTTTTGAGCGACTATTGGCTGGTAGCGATGGTCAAACCAAAGGCATTGAATTTGCGGACAGTGTGACATTAGATTGCCACAAATGGCTTAATGTTCCTTATGATTGCGGCGTGTTTTTAACAAGACATTTATCGTATTTAAAGGCGGCTTGTCATGTGGACGCACCGTATTTAAAAACGGATGGTGAAGACATCGACTTTATGTCTCTGGGTATAGAAAACTCAAGACGTTTTAGGGCATTTCCTGTATGGGCAACCCTCAAAGCTTATGGTAAGCAAGGGATCCGCGTTAATATCGAAAAAAATATCCAGCAAGCAAAACGACTTGCTCAATGGATTGAAGATTCTGCTCAATATGTGTTGGTGAAGCCTTGCCAGTTAAACATTGTGTTGTTCAAACCTAATCCTGATTTTACGACAATAACGAGTGGTGTGTGTATGAAGCTGTTAAACGAATCAGGGTGTGTATTTTTATCACCCGGTCGCTGGAACGATGAACCTATTATTCGAGCTGCATTAAGTAATTGGTCGACGACTGATGATGACGTTGAAAGGGGGATTAATGCATTAAATGAGATCATTTAATGCATGTTTTATTAGTCATGATAAATGGGGTTAGGATTTACGCTTAGTGACGCGCTGCTCACTCCAACTGAGTTTGCTGCGCAGAACTTCATAATAACTGTAACCTTTTGGGTGAATGAGTCTGAGTTTATTTTTACATTTTGATATTTTGATTTCATCACCTGGCAGCACTTCTAAACTGATTTGACCATCACAACTCACTTGCACATTACCTGATAAATAATTAGGTATACGCAGGCTAATATCACTGTTGCCATCAATAACGATAGGACGTGAACTCAAGGTGTGTGGAAACATGGGTACTAACGAAATAGCGTCCATGTTTGGGGTCAAAATAGGACCGCCACCAGATAAGGAATAAGCGGTTGAGCCGGTAGGTGTTGCTGTAATCAAACCATCTGAACGTTGGTGATACACAAATAAATCATCGATGTAGAGTTCAAACTCAATCATATTAGCGACTTTAGCCGCATGCAATACCACTTCATTCATGGCGCTGTTAGTACTTTTTAATTCACCGTGTCTAAAAATGTTCATTTCCAGTAGGAAACGCTTTTCAGTGATAAAGTCACCTGAGAGAATCGATTGCAATGGGCTCTCAATGTTGTCAGGGTCTATATCGGTTAAAAAACCTAAATTACCGCGATTAACGCCTACAACAGCAATATCAAAGCGTGCCAATACCCTGGCGGCGCCTAGCATATTTCCGTCACCGCCAACGACAATAGCCAGATCGCAACGTTGTCCTATATCTGTTAAAGGGGCGAGCTGGCTTGAGGGTAGAGCAAGATCCTTAGCTGAATTTTCTTCAACAAGCACTTCAAAACCTTGAGCAGACAAGAATTTAATGAGATGTGATATTGTTTCGTTGGTTTCACGGTGATGGCTTTTACCGATGAGACCAATAGTATTAAAAAGCGTTTTCATAATGATTTCAAAAACTTTGAACGTATTCTCAGTATACCTAGACTCTTGGCCATTGCTACACCGTTCTAAGAATTGACTATAACAAAAAATATTATCACTCTTTTACGTCATTAACCCTTGAATGATTTGTTATGATCCCCATAATAATGAATATTAATATTGTACAAATGTTTGGAAGTGATATGAGCGAACAAGATTTAAACGCACAAAACCTTGAAAGTGAAGAAAGTATTGAACAAGTAGAGATTGAAGGCGAAGTAGAAACATCGGGTGATGCAGACCGCATTGCTCAATTGGAGAAAGACTTACAAACATCTAAAGAACTTGTTGCATCACAACAAGACGGTGTATTACGTGGTAAAGCTGAAGTCGAAAACATGCGTCGCCGTGTTTCGCTAGATGTTGAAAAAGCACATAAATTTGCCCTTAATAAGTTTGCTAACGAATTATTACCTGTTGTTGATAACTTAGAACGTGCTCTAAGTGCCGCTGACAAAGAAAGCGAGCACACTAAAGCTATCGTTGAAGGTATTGAGATGACGCTCAGTAGTATGTTGAATGCGCTTGATAAATCTGGCGTTAAGACTATTAACCCAAAGGGTGAAACATTCAACCCAGAACTACATCAAGCGATGACAATGATTGAAGTGCCTGGTGCAGAGCCAAACTCAGTGATTGATGTCATGCAAAAAGGCTTTGAGCTTAATGGCCGTTTATTGCGTCCTGCCATGGTTGTGGTTGCTAAAGCGGCTAGTGTAGATACCAACGCATAACGCAATTTAGCGTTAATTAAAAAACCACTGCTTGCAGTGGTTTTTTTATGGCTGGTGTTAGGTCATATAAAATTGAATTTTCTGCTGGTTATAGATTAATTGTCCAAGGTCACTGATGTTCAATTGTAAAAATTAGAGATTCAATAGCGTGATTTTTAGCATTATTGGACATAAATCAGTATAAAAAGTACGGAAAATGAAAATAATTGAAAATAAATGCACTTTTTTTCATGTTTCCCCTTGGCATTTCAAATTGCACCCCCATATTTAATTTTAAGTAACAAACGTTGTAACAATATATGTAGTGTCTTGAAGTTTAATAAAACTAACAGCGCTTAATGCAACGTTTAAATTTAATCATTTTAGTCATTGTTTTGGCATTATTTTGGAGAATACCCCGATGGGCAAAATTATCGGTATCGATCTTGGTACAACAAACTCTTGTGTTGCAGTTTTAGACGGCGAAAAAACGCGTATTATTGAAAATGCAGAAGGCGATCGTACAACTCCTTCGATTATCGCTTACACAGAAAATGAAGTTTTAGTTGGTTCACCAGCTAAACGTCAAGCGGTAACTAATCCACATAACACATTATTCGCTATCAAGCGTTTAATTGGTCGTCGTTTTGAAGACGAAGTGGTTCAACGTGATGTTAAAATCATGCCATACAACATTGTTAAAGCTGACAATGGTGATGCATGGGTTGAAGCACAAGACAAGAAAATGGCACCACCACAAATCTCTGCTGAAATCTTGAAAAAGATGAAAAAGACAGCTGAAGATTATTTAGGTGAAGAAGTTACTGAAGCTGTTATCACAGTACCTGCTTACTTCAATGATGCACAACGTCAAGCAACTAAAGATGCGGGTCGTATTGCTGGTCTTGAAGTTAAACGTATTATCAATGAGCCTACTGCGGCTGCACTTGCTTACGGCATGGACAAAAAAGCAGGCGACAACGTTGTTGCTGTTTATGACCTTGGCGGCGGTACATTTGATATCTCTATCATCGAAATTGATGAAATGGATGGCGAGCATACTTTTGAAGTACTAGCGACTAACGGTGATACTCACTTAGGTGGCGAAGATTTCGATAGCCGTTTAATCAATTACTTAGTAGAAGAATTTAAGAAAGAAGCTGGCATCGATTTAAATAACGATCCTTTAGCACTTCAACGTTTAAAAGAAGCGGCAGAGAAAGCTAAAATAGAACTTTCTTCAACGCAACATACTGAAGTTAACTTACCGTACATCACTGCTGATGCAACGGGTCCTAAACATTTAGCGATTAAAGTTACACGTGCAAAATTAGAGTCTTTAGTTGAAGACTTAGTGGAGCGTACACTTGAGCCATTACGTGTTGCACTAGCTGATTCAGACCTAAGCTTATCTGATATTGATGATGTAATCTTGGTTGGTGGTCAAACACGTATGCCTATGGTTCAAGCGAAAGTAACAGAATTCTTCGGTAAAGAACCTCGTAAAGATGTTAACCCAGATGAAGCAGTAGCTATGGGCGCAGCAGTTCAAGGCGGCGTATTGGCTGGCGATGTAACTGACGTATTATTACTAGACGTTACACCATTATCTCTAGGTATCGAGACTATGGGCGGCGTAATGACTAACGTTATTACTAAAAACAGCACAATCCCTACTAAGCAATCTCAAACGTTCTCAACGGCTGACGATAACCAATCAGCAGTAACGGTTCATGTTTGTCAAGGCGAACGTAAACGTGCTAGCGATAATAAATCTCTAGGTCAATTTAACCTTGAAGGTATTCGCGCTGCACAACGTGGTACTCCACAAATCGAAGTTACTTTTGATATTGATGCTGATGGTATCTTACATGTATCTGCTAAAGATAAAGATACAGGTCAAGAACAAAAAATCACCATCAAGGCTTCTTCTGGTTTAGATGATGCTGAAATCGAAAAAATGGTAGCTGATGCTGAAGCCAATGCGGCTGAAGATGCGAAGTTTGAAGAGTTAGTTCAAGCACGTAACCAAGCTGATGGCATGGTTCATGCAACTCGTAAGCAAGTTGAAGAAGCTGGCGATGCTTTAGCTGGTGATGAGAAAGAGAAAATTGAAGCAGCTATCGTTGAATTGGAAACCGCCATTAAAGGTGATGACAAAGAAGCTATCGAAGCTAAAACTCAAGCATTAATGGAAGCATCAGCTAAATTAATGGAAATTGCTCAAGCAAAAGCGCAAGCAGATCAAGCTGGCGGTGAAGCACCAGAGCAACAAGCACAACCACAAGATGATGTTGTTGATGCTGAATTTGAAGAAGTAAAAGAAGACGATAAGAAGTAACTTTATCGTACGCTATAGCAATAATGTTGTTGTAGTCGTAATAGGACGGGCGTTTAGGGAAACCAAACGCCCGTCCTTGCATCCAATAATCGAGTTATTTCGATTAATTATTCGTAAATTATCAATCGAAATAATTTTATAAAATATCGTTAGTCATGCTTTTAAAGACTAACAAGCAATAAGCGGAAAAATACAGCCATGTCAAAACGTGATTATTATGAAGTATTAGGCATTCCTAAGTCAGCAACTGATAAAGAATTGAAAAAAGCCTATAAACGTCTAGCAATGAAATGTCACCCGGATCGTAATCCTGATGATGCAAGCGCTGTAGAGAAATTTAAAGAGCTACAAGAAGCCTATGATATTTTAGGTGATGACAACAAGCGAGCAGCCTATGACCAATATGGTCATGCTGGTGTTGATCAAAGTCGTGGCGGCGGTGGTGGTCATCAAGATTTTGGTGATACTTTTGGTGATATGTTTGGTGATATCTTTGGCGGTGGCGGTGGTCGTAGTCGTCAACGTGGACCTGCTCCTGGTGCCGATTTACGTTACAACATGGAATTGACCCTTGAAGAAGCTGTTAAAGGCGTTAGCAAAGATATTCAAGTACCGTCATTGCAAGGTTGTGGTGATTGTCACGGTAGCGGCGCTAAAAAAGGTACTTCGGCAAATACCTGTGGTACATGTCATGGTCAAGGTCAAGTACAAATGCGTCAAGGTTTCTTTGCTGTTCAGCAAGCGTGTCCTACCTGTCGTGGAAAAGGCAAGATAATTAAAGATCCATGTCGTACCTGTCATGGTGAAGGCCGTTATGAAAAAACCAAAACATTGTCTGTTAAAATCCCAGCCGGTGTTGATACGGGTGATCGTATCCGCTTAAGTGGTGAAGGTGAAGCAGGTGAGGCGGGCGCACAAAAAGGTGATTTATACGTACAAGTACAAGTACGTGATCACAATATTTTTGAGCGTGATGGCAATAATCTATACTGTGAAGTGCCTGTTACATTTGCAGATGCTGCACTTGGTGGTGACATTGAAGTACCAACACTTGACGGTAAAGTTAAACTTAAAGTAAGCAGTGAAACGCAAACGGGTCGAATGTATCGCCTACGCGGTAAAGGCGTTAAATCAGTACGAAGTAATTCAACCGGCGATTTAATGTGTAAAGTTGTTATTGAAACACCCGTTAAATTGACTGAACATCAACGTAAACTGCTTAAAGAATTTGATAATGCAGTGAATGGTTCATCAAAAGGTCACAAGCCAAAAGCTGATGGTTTTTTTGACGGTGTTAAAAGCTTTTTTAACGATTTAAATAGCTAATACACTATTTTCATAGGTATAGCGGAAAAATTACAAGGACGACGTGATGAAAAAAACACTGATAGCATTAACGGCACTCACCATTTTAGGTGGCTGTCAGCTAACAAAGAGCCCAACTGGTAGAACGCAAGCATTGATGTATTCTAATGCGGACATGAGCAGCTTAGGCGGCCAGTCTTTTGAAGAAATGAAAAAGAAAGAAAAGGTAGTTACTGATGCACGTATCAATAACTACGTTGGCTGTATTGCATCTGCTATTACAAAGCATGTTCCAGCATCATACGGTGTCAAGCAGTGGGACGTAGTGGTGTTTGATTCACCGCAAGTCAACGCTTTTGCACTACCTGGTGGACATATCGGTGTTTATACTGGCCTAATGAATGTAGCTAAAACAGCGGACCAACTAGCGGCTGTTATGGGACATGAAGTAGGCCATGTATTAGCGAATCACTCTAATGAGCGCTTATCTCGCAATCAATTAACGAGCATGAGTATGAATGTGCTGGGTGCGGGGTTTGATTTAGCAGGCATTGAGAACAAAGATATATATATGCAAGGACTTGGTCTTGGGGCTCAATATGGCGTTGCTATGCCATTTGGTCGTAAACAAGAAAGTGAGTCTGATAAGATTGGTCTTGATTTGATGGCTAAAGCTGGCTTTAAACCAGAATCGAGTGTCAGTTTATGGCAAGCCATGGCGAAAGCCTCTGGTGGTCAACAACCGATGGAATTTATGTCCACACATCCATCGAATGAGCGCCGCATTAATGATTTAACAAAGAATATGGACGCAGCTTCTGCGTTATATAAACAAGCAGTCAGTGCGGGCGAACGTCCAAACTGCAAACTATAAAATAGAGATTAGATTATGTCTGAATATACAACGATTGAACAACGCGCAAGTTATGGTGTAGGCCGCAACATGGGTGAACAACTAGCTGCTAACCCTTTTGACGGTATTGATATTACTGCTGTTCAACAAGGTCTTGCAGATGCATTTGGCAAGCAAGAAAGCCAAGTTAGCGTTGATGATTTAAATGATGCATTTAAAGAAATTAACGAACGCATGCAAGCTGCTGCTGCTGAGAAATCAACAGTTATGGCTGCTGAAGGTGAAGCATACTTAGAAGAAAATGCTAAACGTGAAGGTGTAACTACTCTAGCTTCTGGTCTTCAATTTGAAGTTATTACTGAAGGTAACGGCGGCGATAAGCCGACGACTGAATCTACAGTTCGTACACATTACCACGGTACATTAATTGACGGCACTGTGTTTGATAGTTCATACGATCGTGGTCAACCTGCTGAATTCCCTGTAAGTGGCGTTATTCAAGGTTGGACTGAAGCACTTCAACTGATGAGCGTTGGTTCTAAATACAAATTGCACGTTCCGCACAACTTAGCCTACGGCGAGCAAGGTGCTGGCGGTAGTATCGCACCATTTAGCGCATTAGTATTTGATGTTGAATTATTAGAAATCGTTAGCTAATACAACATTTTAATAAAAAAAAGGGAGCCAATTGGCTCCCTTTTTTTATGTGGATATTTTGTGCTTATGCCATTAATATTTAAAGTACATGTCTAATATTAGGGTGTTAGCATTTTTAAACTTTGCTTTATTCAGTCCTAGGTTAAATCCAATGAGGTCATTGCCTAAGCCAAGCTTGATGGACGACGTGTCAGGATAAACTGAAACAGACGCTTTTAATCCATTATCAAACACTTCACGTTCAAAACCTATATAGGCATGGTGATGTGTATTAATGTGATCGGTTCCACCATACACGCGGCCATAATCAGTTTTATAACCTACTTGCAAATAGCTTTGTTGCTTGAAGCGCTGTTTGTAGTCATGATTGTTCTCAATGCCACTTAAACTCGGTTCTGAAGCTTCTTTGTCTTTGGTTCTGTCGATGGTTGCTTTGGTGTGATACACCTCTTTCCATTCAATGCGGTGAGCAACATCCTTGAGAGATAATGATGCATCGAACTTATCATTGATTTGCCAAAATAAATCAATATCAAAGCTATAACCAGATCCATCAACATAATCAGGAGTTAAGCGATCAAAAAGGATATCTTCTTCATAGTTGTAGTCAAAATTTAGCTCGCCAGTGTACTTTTCATTTACATTGGTGTTGAGCTTGCCGTCGATGACACCAGAAAGTGTTTTTTCACTGTGCCAGTAGTTTACGCGGACGGAATATTTGAGACTTTTGTAAACATCATTATATTGAACAAATGCACCGTGTGATTCTGCGTGCTCGACATTTAGATAGATGTCTAAATCTTTATTTTCTGGCTGCTCAATTTTGTTTTTATCGAGATAAAAGAAACGTCCTGTGTCTTCACTAAAGCGGCCAAAATAGTCAAATCGGTTTGATACACCAATCAGCCATTTTCCTTTGCCAATGGCCATATCACCACGACTCGTTGTAAATAATGAGTTAGTCGGTTGGTATTTACCAATCCATGTATCATCGATTAAAGATTTTATAGGTACTAACTCACTAACACTATAACTGGTTAGTTGCGTCTCAAATCGCCAGTCATCGGCGGCGTAGCTATTGGGGAGGGCTAATAATAGAGGTGTTGCGAGACAAAGTGGTTTTATTATTGTTTTCATAATTACTACAGAATGAGTGATTAAAACTCGATATTAAAAAAAGAAAAACCAGCACCTAACGGCACTGGTTTATATTGCTTGATAATTTTCTATTGCCTAGAAAATTGTTTCAAAGCTACCATCGTTATATTTGATTTTATGTACACTGCCGACCAATGTGATAACACCAACTTTCTTAATACCAAGGAAAACTTCACCGACAACATCACCGTCAGTCACATTCTTAGTTTTAAGCGTCATCATTACACCATCAGTATTCTTAGCAACAATCGTACCTGTTTCATCAGCTGAATTAGCTGATAAAATTATAGAACGCTCACCGTAAGTTAATGTTACATCGACAAGGCCATCGTCAAGTGTTTTACGTTCAACTTTAATGTCAACCATTCCTGTGAAATCACCCACAGCAACGTCAACTTTAAGTGTAGCCGTAGCGTCGACCCAGTTGGTTGCTGTTTCAGTGATATCACCATCGCCAGTAAAGTCGAAATCACCAGTTGATTCAATTTTAAGCATCGCATCAAATTTTTCGGCACCAGTACCAAACTCACCAGACAGAGAAACAAGTGTTGGCTTGAATGCACCATCTTCATTGTCGTCTAGTTCTACATATTCACCACCAATTGATACTGCGCCTTTGAACAAGCCAGTTTTTTCGGCTTTAAGACTTGAAATTTCAACCATTGCAGTAAAGTCTACTGTAGAACCAAACAAGTTTTCTGCTATTTCACCGACTTCAAGTTGAACATTGGCTAGTTTTATTGAAGCTTCAGTTAAGCTGATAGATGCATCTGCATTAGCTATTGAACCTGTGATCATTAAATCAGCTTTTGATTTTGTCGACTCTTCAACAGGTGCTGCATCTAGGTCAATCATTAATTTGACCATGTCGCCAGTTGTGTGCTTAAGCTCAAGTTTTACCATGCCTTTGATAGTTGTATCAGTTTCTACAAAATCACTAACAGTAACGCCTTCAGTGTCAGCAATGGCTGTATAACCAGTAAAACTTGCCACTGTTAATGCTTCTACAGTTCCATCTTCAATCGCTTGTTCAACGACCATCAACACATCATTTGCACGAATTAATAAACCATCTACGTTAGCATCAACAACAAGTTCAGCCGCATCGGCCTTGTCACCAAAGCTTGCCGCTGGAGCGTTGATTTCAGCTTCAATTTTTGCGCCCCACGTTCTGAAGTCTGCGATGAACGCTTTTGCATCAGCTACTTCTGGTAATTGAACTTTAATTTCATCGCCATCAACAACAACAACGATTTTGTCAGCATCACCGCCTGCGGCAATAGCATCAACGATTGCTTTTGCAAGCTCTTTTAAATCATCATCTTGTTCTGCAAGTTTTGCGGCTAGTTGCGCTGCATCGGCTGGGAAAAACTGTACAAGGTTACGGGCAATGGCATGAATTAACTTTTTAAAGTCACTGCCTGCTTTGCCGTCAAGATAATCGGCTAGCATTTGTTCAATAGTTGCGTCAGTTAAGCCTAATTCCGTTTTAACTGCGGCGATAGCATCTTCAATTGACAAGGTTCCACCGGCTGCTTCAGCGGCAAAGATTTTAGATTGAATTAGCGTTGTAATTGGGTTAATGATTTGTTGGCCAGCTGGCGTGCTCATTGAGAAGTCTTTAGTAACAGGCGCATCAGTATCTTCATCAATTGTGTTTGCTTTGGTCGCAATAGCAATAAGTGGGTAGTTTTCAGGGTTTACAACATCTGTTGTATCAAGGGTTACTAAACCACCAACACCTGTTGTGCCAGATGGCTCATTGTCGTCATGTACTGAGTTTTTATTAATGTCTAAGAAAACAAAAGCACCTTTTAAATAACCATCAGCTACTTTTAAGCTTAAAGCTGTTGGTGTTGGAGCTGGTGTTGTTGGAGTCGGCGCTGGTGTTGTTGGCGCAGTACGCGCTGTTTTTCCAGAATGACAAGCGCCTAATACTGCAACGGCAACTAAGCTTAACGTTAGATTTTTTATTGTACTTTTAGAAAGAACCATGTCTTTTTCCTTGTTCAGAACTTATTAACTTGTAGTTAGTTATATAAAGTTAGATGTTTAAATAGAAGTAAAAATAGATATTCAAATTATTTGACTAGATATGCCACCCTTTAACACATGTAATCATTTGTTATCTATTTTGTAACATACCATATGCTAATTGCAATAGCACAATAAGTGGCAATATTTTGACGTAATGATGATTTTGTAGAATTGTTGTTATATTTCAACGGTTAGAGGTTTTTTCTTATAGTCGTAAATAATATGATTTAACAATTTTAATTGTTACATTAAATTTTGTGAAACAGTCACTTTTTTTATGACTTAATTCTTTGAATAATTATATTCTTAAATGTGATCTGTGTCTATTTTATGCTAATTTTCAAGAGGGTTAAATTTATAAGTTGATTGTTTGTTTGAATAACTTATTTTGTAAGTAGCTGATATGTTTGTTTTAATTATATGAAAATAGCTTTTATCGTGCTTTGGGGTGGGGGTTGGTCTATATGCTTTGTGTGTGCATTTTAAGTTTGCATAATTGCTTTTGTTACATTTTTTATAAATTTTTTATGGGAGGAGTTATCTTCTTGCCACACCCGACTGGTAAATTATTTTAATAAATAGCTTATTTAATTATAATTTGTTCTTTTTGTTGCGTTTCACGGTTAAATCGACTCGTTGGTATTTGATTTTACTTAGGGTGCCTTATCTTACTGTATATTAAGGGGAAATGTATTTGTGTTTATGTTTTACATGGTCTCTTTAAACGATTATTTCTATCTTATTCTATTTTTATCGTGGCTTAAGTCGCTTATGTTGGGCGAGTTTAATGTTATTGGATATTATCTGGACTCCAGAGTGGAGTTAACCTATAATACGCCGAATTTGGTTTAGCAATGTTAGCTAAACTTACTTTTGTTAAAACACAAACATCAAACTATGTTGATGTTTTTATTATCTTTTGGAGGTTGTTTTGAGTGAATCCGCCTTATTGGTACTTGCAGATGGTTCTGTTTTTCGTGGAACATCAATCGGTGCATTAGGAAATTCAGTTGGTGAAGTTGTTTTTAATACTTCAATGACTGGTTATCAAGAAATATTAACCGACCCGTCTTACGCTAGACAAATGGTTACTCTTACTTACCCTCATATTGGTAACACTGGTACAAACTCAGAAGATGCAGAGTCTAGTAATGTTCATGCCTGTGGCTTAATCATTCGTGACTTGCCATTGCTCACGAGTAGCTTCCGTAATGAAATGTCTCTCACTGATTATTTAAAAGATAATGGTGTTGTGGGTATCGCTAATATCGATACTCGACGCTTAACACGTATTTTACGTGAAAAAGGCGCCCAAGCTGGTTGTATTATGGCGGGTGACGTCGATGACGCTAAAGCACAAGAATTAGCGAACAGCTTTGCTGGTTTAAAAGGTATGGATTTAGCGAAAGAAGTGTCAACTAAAGAGTCGTACACTTTTGCTAAGAAAACATGGACACTTGAAGGTGGCCTACCATCAGATACCCCAAGCGGTGAATTACCTCATCATGTTGTCGCTTACGATTTTGGTATCAAAGATAACATCATGCGTATGTTAGTTGACCGTGGTTGTCGTTTAACAGTTGTTCCTGCTCAAACATCAGCCGAGGATGTCTTGGCTTTAAATCCCGATGGCATATTCTTATCAAATGGTCCTGGCGATCCCGAGCCTTGTACTTATGCCGTTGACGCTATTAAAGCGTTCTTGGAAACAGACATTCCGCAGTTTGGTATATGCTTAGGTCACCAATTACTAGCCATTGCTAGTGGTGCACAAACTGTGAAAATGAAGTTTGGTCATCACGGTGCTAACCATCCGGTTCAAGAACTAGCAACTGGCCGCGTAATGATCACTGCACAGAATCACGGTTTTGCCGCTGATGAAGCTACATTGCCTGAAAACGTTGTTGCGACACACAAATCATTATTTGATGGCTCACTCCAAGGCCTTCATTTGACAGACAAGCCTGCGTTTAGCTTCCAAGGTCATCCTGAAGCTAGCCCTGGTCCACACGATGCTGCACCGTTGTTTAATCATTTTATTGAACTAATTGAAGCGCATAAAGCGAACAAATAACTAACGCCTAAAAAGCACAACAGGATTTAATACTATGCCAAAACGTACCGACATAAAAAGTATTCTAATTTTAGGCGCTGGACCAATTGTTATTGGACAAGCGTGTGAGTTTGATTACTCAGGCGCACAAGCCTGTAAAGCATTACGTGAAGAAGGTTATCGAGTTATTTTAGTTAACTCTAACCCTGCCACGATTATGACTGACCCTGAAATGGCCGATGCTACATACATCGAACCTATTCATTGGGAAGTTGTTGAAAAAATCATTGAAAAAGAACGTCCATGTGCGGTACTACCGACCATGGGTGGTCAAACCGCATTAAACTGTGCACTTGAGCTAGAAAGCAAAGGCGTTTTGGCTAAGTACAACGTTGAAATGATTGGTGCAACAGCCGATGCAATCGACAAAGCTGAAGATCGTAGCCGCTTTGATGTTGCAATGAAAAAAATTGGTCTTGCAACACCAGAAGCGGGCATCGCGCATACCATGGAAGAAGCACACGCTGTTCAACGTAAAGTTGGCTTCCCTTGTATCATTCGTCCTTCATTCACCATGGGCGGCACAGGCGGCGGAATCGCATACAACGGCGAAGAGTTCGTTGAGATTTGTACGCGTGGCCTAGATTTGTCGCCAACCAGCGAACTACTTATTGATGAGTCGTTAATCGGTTGGAAAGAATATGAAATGGAAGTAGTTCGCGATAAAAATGATAACTGTATAATCATTTGTACTATCGAAAACTTCGACCCAATGGGTATTCACACCGGTGATTCAATCACAGTTGCACCAGCTCAAACGTTAACGGACAAAGAATACCAAATCATGCGTAACGCATCGATGGCTGTCCTACGTGAAATTGGCGTAGAAACAGGTGGTTCAAACGTTCAGTTTGGTATTTGTCCTGATACTGGCCGCATGGTTATTATAGAAATGAATCCACGTGTATCACGTTCATCGGCACTTGCTTCTAAAGCAACGGGTTTCCCCATTGCAAAAATTGCGGCAAAACTAGCGGTAGGTTACACCCTTGACGAATTATCAAATGACATCACTGGCGGCGCTACTCCAGCATCGTTCGAACCGTCGATTGATTACGTTGTTACTAAGATCCCACGCTTTAACTTCGAAAAATTCGCAGGCTGTGAAGATCGTTTAACCACTCAAATGAAATCTGTTGGTGAAGTGATGGCCATTGGCCGTAACCAACAAGAATCAATGCAAAAAGCTTTACGTGGTCTTGAAGTTGGTGTCAACGGTTTTGACCCAATTGTTGATGCTGAAGATACCGACGCATTAAGCAAAATAAAACATGAATTAACCAATGCCGGTGCAGATCGTATTTGGTACATCGCAGACGCATTCCGTTTCGGTATGACGTTAGATGAAGTATTTAACATCACACGTGTTGACCGTTTCTTCCTAATTCAAATTCAAGATATTGTTAACGAAGAATATACCGTTGCAGACGGCGGCATGGCTAACTTAACGCCAGATTACTTACGTTCATTAAAACGTAAAGGTTTTGCCGATTCGCGTTTAGCTGATGTGTTAGGTGTTGCTGAGTCTGAAGTTCGTAAGATTCGTGACCGTCACGACATTCACCCAGTATACAAACGCGTAGATACGTGTGCGGCAGAATTCGCATCAGACACAGCGTACATGTACTCTTGTTACGATGAAGAATGTGAAGCAAACGTAACTGATAACGATAAAATCATGATCATTGGCGGCGGTCCAAACCGTATCGGCCAAGGGATTGAATTTGATTACTGTTGTGTACATGCAGCAATGGCAATGCGTGAAGAAGGTTTTGAAACCATCATGGTTAACTGTAACCCTGAAACTGTTTCTACCGATTATGATACGTCAGATCGCCTATATTTCGAATCAGTTACCTTTGAAGATGTTATCGAAATCGTACGCATCGAAAAGCCTAAAGGCGTTATCGTGCAATACGGTGGTCAAACACCACTTAAATTAGCACGTGCCCTTGAAGCGGCTGGCGTACCAATTATTGGTACCTCACCAGATGCAATCGATAGAGCAGAAGATCGTGAACGTTTCCAGCAAATGATCCAGCGTTTAGGTATCAAGCAGCCGGTTAACCAAACCGTTAGCAGCACGGAAGAAGCTATTCGTGAGTCAGCCAACATTGGTTTCCCATTAGTTGTACGCCCATCTTACGTACTTGGTGGCCGCGCGATGGAAATCGTATATGACGAACAAGACTTACGTCGTTACATGACAGCTGCAGTAAGTGTATCAAATGATTCACCAATCTTACTTGACCGTTTCTTAGATAACGCGGTTGAAGTTGATGTTGATGCGGTTTGTGATGGGGTTGACGTTGTTGTTGGCGGCATAATGGAGCACATTGAAGAGGCTGGTGTTCACTCTGGTGATTCAGGTTGTTCATTACCTCCTTATACGTTAACGCAAGACGTGCAAGACAGATTACGTGAAAGTGTACGTAACATTGCTTTAGAGCTTGGTGTTATTGGCCTGATGAACACACAGTTTGCGGTTAAAGACGACGAAATCTACATGATCGAAGTTAACCCTCGCGCTGCACGTACTATCCCATTTGTATCTAAAGCAACGGGTGTTCCATTAGCGAAAATTGCCGCTAAAGTGATGGCGGGTAAATCGTTAAAAGACCTTGGTTTCACGAAAGAAGTTATTCCACCGTACTACTCTGTTAAAGAAGTGGTATTACCGTTTAACAAATTCCACGGTGCTGACCCAATATTAGGGCCAGAAATGCGCTCTACGGGTGAAGTGATGGGTGTTGGTGAAACATTCGCAGAAGCTTATGCTAAAGCTCAACTTGGCGCACAATCAAATGTGCCTAAGAAAGGTCGTGCGTTAATTTCTGTTCGCCAAAGTGATAAAGGCCGTGTTGCACAGCTTGCACACAAGTTACTTGATTTAGGTTATGTACTTGATGCTACCCATGGCACAGCCATCATTTTAGGTGAAGCTGGCATTAACCCGCGCTTAGTTAATAAAGTAAGCGAAGGTCGCCCTCATATTCTTGATAGAATCAAAAATGGTGAATACGAGTACATTGTAAACACCACAGAAGGTCGTCAAGCAATTGATGATTCTCGTAAACTCCGTGCTGGTGCACTACGTTATAAAGTAAGCTACACCACAACGATGAACGCGGCGTTAGCGACTTGTGATTCAATCTTAGCAGATGATCGCGCCACCGTAACTTCTATTCAAGAGTTACACGCTAAAATCTCTTAATAGCTAAAGGTGTTGTTAAAAACACTTCAGTTAAACAAAGAATGAAAAAAGGGCTATCAATTGATAGCCCTTTTTTATTGTCAGCTTTTTAATTGACAACATAATGTGACATTACTAAATTGAACTAGGTGAAATGTAAAAACGAATTGAGTGTAGGTTCTAATCGGTGATATTGTGATGAGCATAATATGAAATTAACTTAATAAAGTATCGTAATAACAACAATTAAGGCAGTTGTAATGAAATGAAATGGAATTTAATTTTTAAAATAGGTTTATTACTGGTTTTAATAACTGTTAATAATGTGAATGCTTCTGAGTGTAGTTCTATTGAAGAATGTATTGCATTGATACCTGCCACTGAAGGGAAATCATATGGTTCTAGTGGAGAAGTTGATGACTCTGTGAGAAGACGACTTCAATCATTTGGTCGTGATGCATTAATCCCGTTATCAAAATTAACCAATGAAAGTAATCATAATCGCCGAGCTGTTGCTGATTATTTAATATCAAGAATAAAAGAGTTAAATGAAGATGATTTTGTAACCATTCACAAGGTTATTGAGAACAACATTAAATTTGATGGTGGGAACTGGTCATATGGAGCATTAGGGTATGTTGGTGGAGAGGCTGCTGGAAAGTATTTAATTTCAGAATTAAAGAAAGTACAGAGTGGAGGCAATCAGATTGGAACTGCATTTAGCCGATTAGGATTAAAAGGATTACCATTTCTTATTGAAGGTCTTCGTTGTTTTAACTCATGTAAAGTCGATGAACTTCGTGGCTTTGTTCAGGTTTTTAGTAATTTTCAGTATGGAGAGAAAATTTCAGATGATGAGTCTGCAAGGGAACTGTTCAGCATAGCCAAAAATCAAAGAATCGACATGCATGCTAGACAAATTGCTATGGGAGTTATTGGTTATATTACTTATAACCCCCAACTAGCACATAAGATTAATAATTATGCAGAAAGTTATCCTGACTTTTCAGATGCAGCACTCTCTTCCCTTAATAATATGAAAAGTCCGCTAGCTGCGAGGATATTAGTTGATCGATTAAGTTTTGATAGGGATGAATCTGTCTTTTCTAACCCTAGGGAATATTCACCTTTAGATCATAATAGATCTATTTTTTATGACTTGTCTAAAATAGGCAGCAAAGCCAGTAATTTGGGTTCAGAGATCATGCCTTATTTAAAGTCTACATTGTGGGAAGATCAAATATATTCTGCCATTACCTTAGGTTATGTAGGTTATTCCCAAGCCATTCCTCAATTACTTAAATTGTTATCTAACAAAGAAGATTGGCAGCAGACCTACGCTGCGATCAAGGCTTTACACATGCTTGGTAATAAAGAAACTATCCCTGATATTGAAATAATAGCTAAGTCTCATTGGTATACGCCATTAAGAGAGTATGCAAAAAATATCGTTGTTTCAATGAAAACTCATGAACCTAGTGAAAAGCTGCATATCAATAAGCATCGACCTCATAACTTTTTCGATTATGAGTATCTGAGGCAAGAAGATCATAGATGCGATAAATCTGACTATACAGAAGTCCTAGAGCCAGTGGAGTTTAAGCAATATAGAAAAAGCAGTGAAAAAGTAAATGAATTTAAATATCAAAACCCACAATGTAGAAACGAAGAATACCGTAAATATTACAGAGATTATTGCAACAATCGTAGAAGCTTAGTTTTTCCAGATTTTATCGCTAAATATGATCAGAGATGGTTAGTGGGGGACGATAGGGGGGAGTGGGGAGGGGAACTCATGTTGTTTGAAAAAGATAAAGCTCCTCAGCCATTACTTAATGAAAATATCGAGAATGTTTATGTTATTGGTGAATATGCTTATGTCATAAGTGGTTTAGCACATTTGTCATCAAATTCAGGACTAATATTCAGAGTAGAAAAGGTTGAATCGGGGTATTCGATTCAACCTTTCTACAGACTACCGGGGGCACCTCGAATATCTTGGAAGATTAATGGTGATTCTCTTTTAATAAATACTGAATCTGGTGCTGTTATTTTTAATCCACACAATGGTCTTAAAATGGCAAGTTGCAGTGACAAATAAGTAGTTAATTTAGCGGCGCAATGTTTCTTAATCAAAGAGAGGTTCACTAAATAAAACCTCTCATCCCTCTACGTCTTAAGTGCCATTTATCCAATAAATACTGTAACCAACAAACAATGCAGGTATAGCTGAATAAAGGGTGGCAACCATCGCGGCTTTTGGGGCTAGGGCAATGGCGGGGAATAACGCATCGCCATCATTGGAAATAGCGTTAGCGGCGAGGGCGCTAAAAGGAACTATGCCTTGAATATATAAGGTGGTGACTAATATTTGTGGGCCACATCCAGGTAATAATCCAATAACTAATCCAACTAATGGCGCTAACACAGCATAATGGGCAAACCATGCGCCTAAATCTAGTTCAAGTAAATTCACCGCCACTTCATAAAGCACAAAAGCAGTGACAACCCAAGCAGTTACAAAATGTGTATCTTGCATGACTTTATTAAATTTGGAATAAGGTTGGGGTGTTTCATCTTCACTGAGCATATCCTGGTAATTTTCACCTTTAGAGGATACAGCCCACAATACTGTTACAACAAGGGCGCCAAGAGCGCCAAAATACATTATATATTGATTGAGATTAGGTATGATGCGGTCGAAGTCAAATTGCCCTGCAAGTAAAAATCCGATGAACAAACTGGGTAACATCCAAATACGCCAAAATACTCGTCCGGCTCGTTGTTGTGTGTTAGGGCTATTATCTGGTGTTATATCGCCCGATGTGCTTTTTTCAGGCTGTAAGTAAGAAGGGCTATGAATACGATTGACAATTACCCCGGAAATAATACCGACAGCTAATCCCATTGACAGTATAATAACGCCGTCTAGAGGTCTGGTCGCTAACAGTAAAAAAGCGGCGTCCCCCATTGTTGCAGTAAGTACTGCAACAATACTACCAAAGCTAGCTTGTCGTTTTGTGAATTGCGTGACGACAATTATGGCGCCGCCGCAGCCTGGTAAGGCACCAAGTAATGCGGCAACGGGAATTTCTAAATGAGGATGATTTTTTCTCACATAGCTCAAATCGAGCATCGGAAATCGTTCTAGAAGAAAATAGTAGATACAGAGTGTAGCAGCGACAAACACGGTCACTTGTAAGAAAGCATCAGATAATGACTGTAAGATTATTGGACGTAAGCTGTCCACAGTGAGTAAAAGCAGAAGCGTTAACGGAATAAAAAGTCGTTTATATTTAAATGACTTGTGTAAGCGCTCAACGTTGTGCGCCAGTAGTTGGTTCATAGGTACATTAACCTTAATGATAATAGTTATTATTAAGGTTAATGTATTTTAATCAGGGTCGCAATATTAAACTGCAGTTTAATTAATTTAAGTAAAAGGTTTTTATGTTAAACAATCAAGACTTCGACGTTGTTGATAATAACGCTGATTTTATTGTCATCAATAAGCATTCCAATGTTGATTTTCATTGTAGTGAGGGTCAGTTGGGCATTGTGACTAAAGTGTCTAAGTCTTTAGGTGATATCAAGCTATTTCCTGTACATCGATTAGATAAAATGACCAGCGGCTTATTAGTGATGGCTAAATCATCGGAGGTCGCTGCACAATTTGGCGAGTTGTTTGAAAATAAAGAGATGGAAAAGTATTACATAGCCATATCCGATCAAAAGCCCAAAAAAAAGCAGGGTTTGATTAAAGGTGATATGAAAAAAGGCCGAAATGGTAGCTACTTATTATTAAAAACAAATCAAAACCCAGCTACAACTCAGTTTTTTAGTTATTCATTAGCGCCTAGTTTAAGGCTTTTTCTATTGAAACCTCGAACAGGAAAGACGCATCAGTTACGTGTCGCGATGAAGAGTATTGGTGCACCCATTATTGGGGATGCTAGATATTATCCAAATAATCAACAAAATGTAGGTTATTTGCATGCCTGGCAACTAATGTTTGAGTTAAATGGACAGGCATTTTCGTTTGAAGCTAAGCCCAAATGGCCGCTTGAATTAGTTGGTGACTGGCTGGATAATAATCGTTCATTGGCAGATGTTAAGTGGCCTAACCTGGCTTGAACCCTATATAAAGTATTGATAATATGCTTGTTATTATTGTTATATATTTTTAATGATGTTAGTTTTTACGGACTTAAAGTCTCAGTAGAGAGAATCTAATTTGACTTCTTACCCTATGTTTAACCTAATTTTACGGCAATATGCCCCGAGGATTATTATGAAATACTTAGCCTTTACATCGTTGTTATTCCTAAGCGCACAAGGGATTGCTCATGATACAAAAACTATTGAAGCAGTAAAAAAAGATCCTTCTGTTATTGCTTTTATTAAGAACGTAGCAATATCGCCAGATAATAAAGTGTCATTTCACGAGATGCCCCTCGATAGCATTTGTGGCTTTGTAGGCTGTGAATCACGCACCTTAGTTAATGTAATGATTACCTCGAACCAGTCAAATGCGCCGACTAAAAGTTTACTAGCCAGAGTGACAGTGATGGAACTTAATGAAAAAATGAAACCGCAAGTAGCCATTGTTACATTAAATTAACATATTGAGCTTTTTGTAACATACCTTCAGTCCCGGCTAAATACTTTAGGCGGGTTTTTAATATCTAGCTACTTATTTACATCATAAATCCTTCCACTTAATCTAATTCTGTTGAAATTGCAAAGTTCAAAAAATATTCAACTATTTTAATGGTTGATGGTTTTATATTGCATATCTTCAACATTATTGCCCCATATGAGTTTCAGAAGATAGATTAAAAACCTGTATTTTGTATACAAAACAATCTTTACTAATCTGTAAGCTAATGACTTAATTGTATATTTAATATTGTAACCAGTCTTTGGTCTGGAATTATTGTTATTTCAGTCCTTTAGTACTGCTTATTGTGAATTGATAATCAAATACATAGATAGTGTTAATTAGTATCCTTTACTTTGTCCTATTTAATTATATTAAAGATCAAAAAGTTATAAGAAAACTTCAGCACTGTTACATGAGTAACACTTTGTTACATTTGTGTTTTTTTTATTAACATTTGGTGTTAGCTTGTCCTTGTTGTCGCCAAACTGAATAAAAATTATAGCGACAATATATATCCAAGCTCATTGAACCGAATGTTCAAATCTTGGATGTCACTTAAGATCTTTAAAGGATATAAAATGAATAAAGGTAACCTATTGGTTAGAACGGCTATTGCGGGCGCGCTTTTTGCAGCGACTTCATCTATGGCCTTGGCAGATACAACTATCATCACAGATAGTGAAACTGGCATCGTGCAGTTTGCACAGGGTAGCTTTGGTAAAGTTGACAAAAAGTCTGCTAACAAAGCATTAAAGCGTTTCATCAAAGAACAAATCTCTTATCAAGCACAAGGTAATGAAGAGTTCAGCGTCAGACGTCATTGGAAAGATGCACTGGGTAAAACACATACTCAATTGACGCAGCAATTAAATAATCTGCCTGTGTATGGTGCAACAATGACGATTCATTCTGAGAATGGGTTTTCTGGTGTGCGATTAAGTAATGAAAATGACGAAAGTACTATCTATGCCGTGAGTGGTAATTTAGCGACGCAAAATGATTCAGACGATCTATCGATGATTGATGAAGAAGCCAGTGGTGTAAAATCGCTGAGTGCAAAAGCGGCTGGTAAAGTAAAACCACGTGGCCTTAAAAAAGCATTAAAACGTGCGGCACGTGCTGGTGATATTAGCGGTGAACCCGAGTTAGCTTATGTCTATTTACCTGAACGTGGCAAAACTAAACTGGCGTGGAAAGTAGAAGTTAAATACACATCGGATAACGGTTTTGAACATGATTCCATTTTTTATAACGTAAAAAATGGTCGTGAATTAACGCGTCATCCACAAGTTTTTCATGCAAAATCATTACGTACGTATGATATGCAAGGCCAAGCTTACAACCATTCAAGTGCGCCTGGGACATTAAAATGTACGACAACGCAAAACTGTGGTGAAGCTTCTGCTCAGCGCGCTCATGATGGTGCTGCAACGGTTTATGACTACTACAAAACCATTCATAACCGTAACGGCATTAATAATGCTGATATGACGGTGATTTCGAGTGTTCACACAGGTAATAAATGGAATAATGCGGTTTGGTACAACAACCAGATGTTCTATGGTGATGGTGATGGCAGTCAATTTGGTGATCTAACACAATCTCTAGATATTATTGGCCATGAGTTAACACATGGTGTTGTTTCGTATACGGCAAATTTAGTGTATCGCAATGAATCTGGTGCACTTAATGAAGCAATGGCTGACATTATGGGTGTTTCTGCAGATGCTTGGCATCGTGGTTCATCACAGCCGAACTGGTTGTTAGCCGTTGGTGCATATACACCGGGAACATCAGGTGATGCTATGCGTTACATGAACGATCCAACGCGTGATAATCAATCACGTGATTATTACCCTGACCGTTATACGGGCACGGGCGATAACGGTGGCGTACATCTAAACTCTGGTATTGCTAACTTAGCGTATTCGTTATTAGTTGACGGCGGAACTCATCCTCAAAATAAAACGACAGTTGTCGTCCCTGGATTAGGCTTAGATAAATCACAAAAGATTTTCTACCGTGCCTTAATCACCTATTTCAATTCATCGACTAACTTTGCACAAGCACGCATTGGAACAGCGCAAGCCGCACAAGATCTCTATGGTAGCGATGCAAAAACTGCCGTTGAAACAGCGTGGTGTGCAGTTGGTGTTGGATCATGTCCTACGGGGCCGACCACTGTTAAAACGTTAGTAAAAGGTGTTGCAGCAACAGGTTTATCTGCATCAACTAAAAATACATTAACGTATAAAATGGATGTTCCAACGGGTGCAACGAACATAAACTTCGCCATTGCTGGTTCAAACGGCGATGCTGATTTATATGTTTCTCGTAGTGCCACGCCAACAACAACGACTTATGATTGTAAATCAGAATCATCAAGCAGTAATGAGTCTTGTGCAATGACAGGTGGCCCAGGTACATACTATGTATTAGTAAGTGCATATTCGGCCTTTAACAACTTGTCGTTAACAGGCAACTACGATGATGCAGTGACAACGCCAACACTTGAGCCTATCTCTGGTTCTGCGAGTAATATTTCAGTGTCTAAAGGACAATGGACACGATATACGCAAGTGTTACCAGCTGGATACGCTAGTTTACGTGTAACTATTGAAGGTGGAACAGGCGATACAGACCTTTATGTTACTAATGGTAAACAGTCTACAAAAGTTAGTTATGGTTGTCGTTCAAATGGCGCAACAAACAATGAAGTTTGTACATTTGATGCGCCAGCAGCAGGTGTTTGGTATCTGGATCTTTACGGATATTCAACTTCTTCTAACATGACGCTTAGACTAACGGCAACACCGTAAATTTAGACTTACTTTATGTTATAACATCACTAACTTATTGATGTTATGACAACTCTCTCTAAGTAAAGTTAAGTCAAGGGAACAGTTTTTACTGTTCCCTTTTTTAATTATGTGCTTTAATGCTCGCATATTAATTATTGAGTTCATTATTTTGACAATGCGTTGCTTCTTATTCATGTTCGTTATGTTGTTTGCTAGTCAAACCATTGCGGCTGTGTATGATGCTCACGCTCCTCATCAATCTAGTCGCAGCCACAACAGTAATATTGAACATACCAATCATCAAGAAGTGACTGTGTCGCTAGATGATAGCGCTCCTACTGACTGCCATCATTGTTGCCATTGCCACGCACCCAGCAGCGTTGCCGTTTTATCAACCGAAAGTGAATCTTCACTGGCGTTTTATACAGAAAAGCTGCTTGTTAGTAATTTTTCAGCAGACTCAACCAGTATTTCTCCAGAGCACCGTCCTCCAATCGCTTAATTTTTAAAATATATGCGAATAATCAAATTTACGAGTCTGATCTATGTAATTGGAACTGTTATCAGTTATAGACATTAATTATTTCGTCTTAATTTTGGTTGTTCTTTTTAAAAATTAGGAGAATATTCAATGAAAACCCCATTTAAAATTGTATTACTGTGTTTGCCATTACTTGTTAGTCCTTTGCAGCTTGTTGCAGGTGAAGGTCACGACCATGATGAGAAGAAAAAAACTATCACGCCGAGCCAAAATAAAGCGCTCGAAAATGAACAAGACCATGAGGAAGGGATTAGTTTTACCGCTGCACAAATGGCCTTAGCAAACATTACAGTTGAAACATTGACGCCTAAAGTTTACCAACGTTATGTCTATGCACCCGCTGAAATACAAGCAAACGGCTATACCAGCTACCTATTATCAGCGAGAACTGAATCGGTTGTACTTAAACGACATGTGATGCTCGGGCAACATATTCATGCAGGGCAACCATTAGTCACCTTATTTAGTGAGTCGGTGGCACAGGCTCAAGCGACTTATCGTGTGGCTTACAATGAATGGCAACGGGCAAAAAAACTCGGCAAGGGAACGGTTAGTGAAAGCCGTTTGCTCACCGCGCAAACAGATTATATTGCCGCATCTAGTCGCCTTAAAGCCTATGGTTTAACAAAGAAAGCAATAGATAACGTTGTTAAAAGGAATGACTCAAATTTAGGTGAGTATACGTTAGTAGCCCAAACTGATGGCGCTGTAATCAACGATGACTTCTCACAAGGTCAACGTGTTGCGGCGGGTGATTCGATAATGAAAATCACCCAAGAAGACAAGTTATGGGTAGAAGCCCGTGTTTCACCTAATAAATTACTAAAACTCCCCGTGGGTACAAACGCTGTTTTGTCCCTTGGCGATGAGCGCTTTAGTGCCACCGTTATTCAAGAAGCACACACTATTGATCCTATTACTAGAACGCGCATTATTCGCCTTGAAGTCGAAAATAGAAACGACAGATTACATCCTGGCATGTACGTCGATGTTAACTTCTTGTTCGATACTAAAACACCGGTTATGGCATTGCCTGAGTCAGCCTTAACCCGTGGCAGTGATGGTGATTGGGTGGTTTATGTAGAAGACCACCCAGGTGAATTTGAAGCCGTTGAAGTTGAAATAATCCAATCATTAGGTAATTTTCGGCAAATTGAAGGCATAAAACCTAATAGCCGTGTTGTCGTTACTGGCGCATTTTTCGTGGCATCACAAATCGCTAAAGGCGGATTCGATCCGCACGGCCATTAGGAGAGTTAACGATGTTTAATAAAATGATAGATTGGTCGGTCAATAACCGATTGTTAGTGGTGTTAGGGTTGATAGCGACATTATGCGCGGCGGTATTAATTATTCCGCGCCTAAATTTAGACGCGTTCCCTGATGTCACCAACGTGCAAGTTGCGGTAAATACTGAAGCGCCGGGGCTGGCGGCAGAGGAAGTTGAGCAGTTAATTACTTATCCTATTGAAGCGGTCATGTATGCCTTGCCTGATGTTGAGCAAGTACGCTCTATTTCTAAAACAGGACTGTCTGGCGTGACAGTTGTGTTTAAGGAGGGCGTGGATATCTATTTTGCCCGCCAATTAGTGTTCGAACGCCTGCAAGCGGCTAAAGAGCTTATTCCTACCGGGGTTGGTACGCCAGAAATGGGGCCTAATACATCGGGGTTAGGGCAAGTTTTTCAGTATTTATTGATCAGTGATAAAGACGCTGGTTATGACGCTATGGCGCTTCGTAGCTTAAATGACTGGGTAGTCAAATTGTTAGTGATGCCAGTTGATGGCGTCACAAACGTATTGTCATTTGGCGGTGACGTTAGACAATATCAAGTGAACATTGAGCCCAGTAAATTACTGGCTTATCAACTAACGCAAAGTGACATTGTTAGCGCCCTTGAGGACAATAACGCCAATGTCGGTGGCTGGTACATGAATCGCGGCCAAGAGCAGTTAGTTATTCGCGGTACAGGCTGGTATCGCGGTGGTAACGAAGGGCTAAAAGACATTGCTCAGGTCCCAGTAAAAACCATTGATGGCACTGTTATCACCGTTAACGATGTAGCGTCAGTTTCCTTAGGCAGCGAAATTCGTCAAGGAGCTGTCACCATGACACGCCGCGGCGAAAACGGTGAAATAGAAAGCTTAGGTGAAGTGGTATCGGGCATTGTGCTAAAGCGTATGGGGGCTAATACCAAAGCGACCATCGATGGTATTAATGCACGCATTCCATTGATTAATCAGGCATTGCCAGAAGGCGTGCGTTTTGAACCGTTTTACGATCAATCTGATTTAATTACCAAAGCGGTTAGCACCGTGGTTGAATCATTGGCGTTGGCGTTTATCTTCATTGCCATAGTACTGGCGTTATTTTTAATGAATTTGCGTGCGACTGTATTGGTGCTTATCTCCATTCCAATCTCAATAGCCATCACGTTAATGGTGATGTCCTACTTTGGATTGTCAGCAAACTTAATGTCATTAGGTGGTATTGCCGTGGCTATAGGTATGCTGGTGGATGGTTCTGTGGTTATGGTTGAGAATATGTTTAAACATCTTAATCATCCAGATCCAACGCACAGTGATAAGGCGATGGCCCGAAATAATGACAACGACCTAGACCCACATGATGTGGAAGGTGATCAATCTGGTATCGCGCTGCGTTTAAAAGAAGCGGGTAAAGAAGTTGCTCGTCCAGTGTTCTTTGCTGCGTCGATTATCTTAGTGGTCTTTATGCCGCTTTTTAGCTTTGAAGGCGTTGAAGCAAAACTATTTCAGCCCATGGCCATTAGTATTATTTTAGCCGTAATCAGTGCCATATTTGTAGCACTCATTGTGGTGCCTGCATTAGCGACCTATATGTTCAAATCAGGCGTGGTGGAGCGAGAAAGCTTTGTCTTAAAACCACTACTGAAATTGTATAGTAGTGCGCTAAAAGTGGTGATGAGAAACACCAAAACGGTAATCATCAGCTCTGTTGTGTTATTAGCAAGTGCAGTGGCTTTGTTGCCTCAAATTGGTACAGAGTTTGTACCAGAATTAGAAGAGGGCACCATTAATTTACGAGCGACTTTAGCGCCATCTTCAAGTTTAGAAACAGCGTTGAGTGTAGCGCCTATTCTTGAGAAAAAGCTGATGGCCTTTCCTGAAGTCGAATATACGCTTAGCCGCATGGGACGTGCAGAATTAGGGGGCGATCCTGAACCGGTTAATAATATCGAGATATATATTGGCCTTAAACCTGTTTCACAGTGGACTAGTGCTAAAAACCGTATTGAGTTACAGGGTTTAATGGAAGAATCGTTAGAAGAATTCCCTGGCTTATTGCTTAACTTTTCTCAACCTATCGCGACACGTGTTGACGAACTATTATCAGGTGTTAAAGCGCAGCTTGCGATTAAGTTATTTGGTCCTGACCTTGATGTATTAGCGTCAAAAGGCCAAGAAATTGAAGCCGCGATTAAAACCATTAAAGGGGCACGAGATGTCGCCCTTGAGCAAATTGTGGGGGAAGCTCAGTTGGTTATCGCGCCAAAACGCCAACAGTTATCGCGTTTTGGATTGTCGGTTGGCGATGTCATGAACGTGGTAAAAAATGGCATTGGCGGTGTGAGCGCAGGCCAAATCATCAATGGCAATGAACGTTATGATATTTATGTGCGTTTGGCCCAAAAGAACCGTAAGGACAAAGAAGCGATCAGTGAATTACGCTTGCAATCCCCATCGGGCGCGTGGGTCCGCTTAGGTGATGTCGCCGATATTTCATTTGAATCAGGCCCACCACAAGTAAGGCGTGACGATGTACAGCGCCGCGTCGTTATTCAAGCCAACGTTCAAGATCGTGATATGGGTAGTGTGGTGGCAGATATTCGCACTGCCATTAGTGAAAAAATTGATTTGCCAGCGGGTTATTCAGTGTCTATTGGCGGCCAGTTTGAAAACCAACAGCGGGCGCAAAAACGTTTGTCTATTGTGTTGCCAATCTCACTGGGCTTAATTGCTTTACTGCTTTATTTTGCTTTTGGCAGCGTAGGTCAAGCGCTGCTTATTTTGGTCAATGTACCATTAGCTATTATCGGCGGTATTTTCTCCCTTTACATCAGCGGGCAGTATTTGTCAGTGCCAAGCTCTGTAGGCTTCATCACTTTATTTGGTGTGGCTGTACTTAATGGCGTCGTCATGGTGGAAAGTATTAATCAGCGAGTGAAAGACGGGGTCCCCACCGATGAGGCCGTGTTTGGCGGCGCCGTATCACGTCTGCGACCCGTGTTAATGACCGCAATTACATCAGCTCTTGGTTTAATCCCTATGCTAATGTCTAGTGGTGTTGGCGCGGAAATCCAGCGTCCTTTAGCAAGCGTTATTGTTGGCGGATTAGTGAGTGCAACACTGCTCACCTTGTTTGTATTACCAGTGCTTTATAAACGTTTCTCAAGGGATAAAATTAAACAACTGACACGTTAATATAAATTAACCATGTAACTAAAAAGCTGACTCATTTGAGTCAGCTTTTTTATGATCTAAAACCAATGTTGAGAAAGAAAAACACGCAAGTTTGTCCCGTGATGGCAAGGATTTCAAAAAATTAGTTAATACAAAACTGAAGTAACACATTGTTTTCACCGTGTGTTTAAATGGCCAGCAAATAATATTATGTTACAAAGGCGATTATTGTGAATAGTGACGTGTTTATACCATTTTCGAATTTACTCCATCGTTAGGTTTTCCTTATTAATAGGAGCACATAGGCCAATATGAAAAAACTAGGATACCTCCTAATATTTATTTCCATAGTTATACTAATTTTAAGATGGCTTGGACAGTTTATGGCAATAGATATATGTTTAGATGCAGGAAATGTTTATGATTATGCGACTAACACCTGTCGTTCTGATATTGCAACATCTATGCATATTCCTTATAGCATAAGATATTTTTGGGAGTTACTGTTTTTAACAGTAATCATAGCAGCAGGCATAACATTAGTAATTAAATCAAAAAAGGGTTAGTCATGTCACCTCAAATAATTGGTGGGAATCTGATGAGGATTGAAACTCATCAAGATAAAAAATTTATTAAGTTTCTTGTGACTGAATTTTCAGATGCATCGAAGGTGCATGATGTCATTTTTTCAAATTTAGATGGCTCAGCCATTAAGATCGATTTTAGTTATGTTGATCTAGGAATTACCTACGATCATGATGATGGTATCTGTAGCCTAGGTGAGTTTGAATAAGTGAAATCATTTGAAGGCGGGTTTGAAGTATTCGGGGATTTTGGAATTATCTGGATTTATTGTAATGAATGTACACTGCCTAGTGGACAATACTCATGAAATATAAGACATTAAATGCATTGCTCGCTCTAATTGCTTTTTTATTCACATTGAACGTGCAGGGGCATGAGAATAAAAGTACGTTAAATTTATCTTGTCAAAATTTTAGTTGGTCAGATGTGCAAACACTGGTCGAACCTTATTTGGATGAGACATTATATGTTGCACTTGTTATGCAGGGGCAGAGCTCTGAATATAGGATATCTGAAGCGGCGTCTATGGCAATGGATGAAAAACTGCCTGAGGTGATTAAAAAGATCCTTCAATCTATTATTAAGGCAAATTGTTAGTGCTATCTATATATATATTGCAATTTTTTGAATTGGGTAAAAGCTAAATCGGTTTGATTTATGAAAAATTTGAGCCCGAAAGACGGTATTTCTCTTTAAGACTCACTTTTCAATACTGTTAGTCCCAACTAACAACACTTAACCTATTCGCCGAACTGTCCAACTTCAACGATTGAGATAGCCATTTCATCTTCAGTAGAGCCAATTGGGTTCGCATATAGATTATACATCACATTGAAAAAATTAGGGTGTACCAACCCTTCTTCACCTTTAAATCCATCAAAGTGAGGGTGTAAGCCTAATACATGTCCAAGTTCATGTTCTGCTATTGCTGAAGCGTAAGGGCCACGCTCTGTGCTGTTTTTAGCGTCATCACATGAGTCTGAACCAAGGTGAATATAATAAACTCCATTGTATTTTGAAGGGGTCATATTTCCAGGGATTTGTTCAGCGGTATAATTAACAGATGGTCCAGGGGTTGATGAATTCGTTACATTGCCACATCCTGACGTGTTATCGCCTTTTCTTGCATCGCCTTCAACAAAGACTATTCCATTTGTTGGCGTGGTTGAAATACGTGTAAACATGACGAGTCCACCGAGCAGCGTTTCATATCTGTCTAATGCTATCTCTACGCGAGCAATGCCGTTGGTATTGACTTCAATGGGAGATTCCCAGCGAACTAAAGAGCTTTTATCATATCCCATCATCGCTTGAGTTTTTATTGCTTGAGCTGTCCAAGATGTTGTTTTACCTTGGTCTACATAATAGCTCTTTTGTTCGCCATTACTGTCACTTCCACCGCCACCACCGCATGCTGCAAGAAGTGTGCAAGTGAAGAGTAGCGTTATTTTATTCATTTTTGTAGTTTTCAAGATAAACATCCCTATTAAATTATATGTTTTGACGTGACCGGCGCCTATAAAGTGTAATTAACGAGCACCAAGTATCATGGTGCTTTTTATAGCTGCTGCGCTTGTTAATTGAACAAGTTAGACATGCGGAGTATATCAAATTAATTGATCTTATCAATGAAGGTTTAGCTTTCGTTATCAATAAGATATTAATTAACAGAGCGGAAGGGGGTTGAACGTTTTGAGTCTAGTAAATGCTTTTATTTGATGTTTAAATGAACTCTGTCGTTATTAAAATTTAAATAAGGAAATTTATGAAATGTTTACTCGCTCTAGCGGTATTATTTATTGTTGGCTGTTCATCATTGCCCAATAAAGAGGAAAATCATCTCATTGTAGCGCTGATGGAGCGTGGCAGTATCAAATCCATGATTCACCCTATTCGCTATCATGTTGAATGCACATCGAAAGAAGATGTTGAATATATAGAGGGGAGAGCGCATAAAGAAGGCTTTTCACCTGAACTACTGAAATATACTAAATACAGTAAAGACGACACTACATGGGTTTTATCTATGCAAAAAGATTCACCGCTAGATATGAAATATATTCAACCAGAATTAGATTTATTAACAGTTTTTCAAGAAGGGTTAGTGTGTCAACGTGTGGGATGGGGAAGCGACGCTGTACCGGGGAAGAGGTTATAAAAATAACTATTTGTAATTAACATATCAGATGATAAACCAACAAAAATGACAGTTTCTGTTGGTTTATTCTTTATTTACTCTTGAACCTTCTTGTCATCTTGTTTCTTTTGCTCTTCTTCTTGCTTGGCTTTATCTGTATTTTGACCGCCGCAGCCACCACAACATGAACCCATAATATTAACCTTCTTAGTAATGAAAAGTAGGCTTATCTTAACGGTGGTAGGTCTTTCAAAAATTGATTTTTGTCATGGTGTTAGCTGTTATTGAGATAAATAAAAATATTATAGGTATTACTAGGCACTAAAAGATAAAATAACGGCTTAAAATATATGTCATGACTAGGAGACTTAATGACAGATTTAAATGATGATAAATTCTATGATCAAAGATTCCATGAATTAAATTACGCACTGCAAACGATATCAAGTGCGGAGTTTGATAGCTGTCATTTTCAGTCTTGTGATTTTAGTGAAGCGGCTTTTCTTAATTGTGAGTTTACGCAGTGCACATTTACGGATTGTAACCTGAGTGTTTTAAATGTTACGAACAGTTCGTTTCTTGAGGTAGAGTTTTTAGATTGCAAGGTCATTGGTGTTAATTGGGTGAAAGCTCATTGGCGTGGGATGTCATTGGGCACCGCGCTAAAATTGAAAAGTTGCATGATTAACTCGTCATCATTTTATGGCTTAAAGTTAGCAAAAGTAGTTATCGAAGGTTGCAGGGCACATGATGTAGATTTTAGAGAAGCCAACTTTAGCGGTGCAAGTTTTTCTGGTACCGATTTTAAAAGCAGTATTTTTCATCATACAAATTTAAGTAATGCCGACTTTAATAACGCACAAAATTACGACATAGATATCACAAAGAACACCATTAAAGGCGCTAAGTTTTGTCGTTATGAGGCAGTTAGGTTGTTAATGCCACTTGGTATTGAACTGATTGATTAAAAGCATAATTTTTTGTCTATTGTCATCTAAATTTAACAAATGTATTTTAAAGTTAAATATTATGATGTTTAACGCTGTTGCTGAATTTATCACTGGCGTTAGATTGAGCTAATAATTTACAAGTATGGAGTATTACCTTGTTAATAGTTATCCCAGGGCGTGAAGACATTAATGTAAAGCACGTAATTTTAGATTTTAATGGCACCATAGCCGTTGATGGCAAACTTATTGATGGCGTCGCGACTAAAATTAATCAGCTATCTCAAATAGTAAATTTTACTGTAGTAACCGCTGATACGTATGGAACGGTTAAAAGTGAGTTATCAGGGGTTAATTGTAAACTGGTTAACCTAGGACAAACTGATGAATTCAAAGATAAATTAGAGGTATTAACATCGTTAGGCAAAGACAATACGCTTTGTGTTGGTAACGGCTTTAATGATCGAATAGTACTTAAAGAGTCCATTCTTGGAATATCAGTATTACAAGATGAAGGACTGAGCGTAGAGGCATTAATGGCATCTGACATGGTGTGTAAGTCAATTGATGACGTCTTTTGTTGTATCGAAAACCCTCAGAGAATTGCAGCGTCATTACGTCTCTAAATTAAACGTAAGCACTAAAAACTCTTTTATTTCAAATGTTAATATACAATTTAAGTATCACTCCCTTCAATTTTAGACGGCGTATATATCACGACTATATACGTAGTCCCATTTTCGAAACGCCGTTTTAGACTAGATATCCCATTTTCGGAACAGTCTACTCACTTATAAATACTATTCGTCCTATCTAGTTGTTTTTTATAATATAAAAGTATTGGCATGATGTTTGTAATACGAGTGTATTGAACGTTAAAAGTGAGTCGAAAATGGATATTGTACGAGATAGTAGTAAATCGAACCGAAAGCCTATGTTGATGGCAGGGGTAGTGGGCATGGCCGTTATTGGCTTGGTATTTTTTATGCTAAAGCCAAGTAATGCATCACATGTGGTGCAAAAGGACGCATTGTTATTTGCAGACGTTAAACAAGGTGATATGAAAGTAAGAGTACGTGGTACCGGTGTTTTGGCGTCTAAAGATATACGTTGGTTAGCGACTGATGTTGCAGGGCGTGTAGAGCGTATTGTGACCAAAGCGGGTGCAATGGTTAAGAAAGGAGATTTGATATTAGAATTATCAAACCCTCAACTAATTCAACAAATGCAAGACAGCCAATGGCAACTGGAAGAAATGCAGGCCGAAACAAAGGCGCTTGAAGTATCTCTTGAGTCACAACTATTAGACCAAGAAACAGTTGTATTAAATGAACAGCTTAATTATGAACGCGCAAAGCTCACGTTTGATGCGGAAAATTCGCTATTAACGCAAGGTGTCGTCGCGATTTCTAAGATTAAACATCAGGAAGCGAAAATTGAAGTTAAACGTTATAAACAGCGATGGGAATTAGAACAACGTAAACTTGATAAACGCATTGAAAATCTTGATGCGCAGCGCCTATCTTATCGCGCAAAGTTACAACGACTCGCTTATGGTTTAGAGCGTGTTAAAAAGCAGGTTGAGAATTTAATGGTCAGAGCTTCTATGGACGCTATTGTCCAAGAAATGCCATTGGAATTAGGTCAACAGGTTAATCCTGGCAACAATTTAGCGCGGTTAGCACGTAATGGTCTCTTTATTGCGGAGCTTAGAATTCCTGAAAAACTCATTAAGAATGTCAAACTTGCTCAGTCCGTATTGATTGACACACGCAGTAGTAAAATCAGCGGCACAATTATCAGAATTGATCCTGCGGTTATAAACGGCACCGTACAAGTTGATGTTGATTTTACGGGGGCACTGCCATCAGAAGCGCGTCCTGACTTGAGCATTGACGGGGTGATTGATATTGCAGACTTATCAAATACCTTATATGTAAAACGACCAATGTTTGCAAAAAATGACAGTAAAGGGCATGTGTTTGTTCTCGACGAGTCAGCGCAATACGTGGTGAAACGCGCTATTGAGTATGGTCAAACATCAAATCAATTCATTCAAATAAAATCAGGTTTAAAGCCAGGCGACAGCATCGTTGTTTCAGATGTAACAACGTGGCAAGAACATCAAAAAGTTAGTATTAACTAGGAGAAAAACAATGACGACAACCCATAAGAATTCTAATAACGCGTTAGTTAAATTAGTAGATATTAATAAAATATTCTTTACCGATGAAGTGGAAACTCAGGCGCTTAATGCCATTAACTTAAGCATTGATAAAGGCGAATACTTGTCGATTTCAGGACCGTCAGGTTGCGGTAAATCAACGTTATTATCGTTACTTGGATTACTCGATACATCTAGTAATGGGCAATATAATTTAGCGGGGCACGATGTGTCTGATTTGTCTCGTGATGAACGTGCTCGCATTCGAAATAAAGAAATTGGATTTATCTTTCAATCATTTAACTTAATAAGTGATTTGAGTGTAGAAGATAATGTGGCGTTGCCATTAACGTATCGTAGCGATCTTAGCCGTAAGGATGTTGATACATTAGTGAAAGCGTCATTAGAAAAAGTAGATATGGCTCATCGCGCTAACCATTTTCCGTCTCAGCTCTCTGGCGGTCAACAACAACGCGTTGCCATTGCACGAGCAATTGCTGGTTCGCCATCAATAATTTTGGCGGATGAGCCCACGGGTAACCTTGATTCTAAAAATGCGCAAATCGTGATGAATATACTCGATACATTACACCGTGACGGTGTCACCATTTGCATGGTGACCCATGATCCAAGTTCTGCTGCACGTGCTAGCCGAATGATTGAAGTATTTGATGGCAAAATAGTCGCTGACAAATTAACTAATAATGAATCGGCGATTGCGGTTTAGGCGGAGAACGATTATGTCATTTTGGATAGATATAAAATATGCTGCGCGGTTGCTGCTCAAAAAACCGATATTTAGCTTAACCAGTATTTTAATTGTAGCGGTTGGCCTTGGCTTAACTGTTTATACGTATTCGCTACTTAATAATTTGGTGTTTAAACCGTTAGTCTTAAATGGTGATACACCTATTTACGCTATTGAAGCGGAGTATGATCACAATCACTTGTCGCGTAGACCGGCTGATCCCTTTGATCTCAATCGCATCAAACGAGATATTGACGTTGTTGATGATATTGGCTTTTCACAAGACGGTACGGCTTTATTTCAAGATATTGAAGGTAAGTCGGGCACGGTAAAGTTTAATGCATCTTATGTGAGTTGGAATATTTTTGAATTTTCTTCAACACAGCCGATGTTAGGCCGTGGATTTAATGTTGAAGATCAACAAAAAGGCGCTGAACCTGTTGTTGTTTTGAGCTTTGAAGTATGGCGTGATTACTTTGACCGTAATGAACAAGTAGTAGACACATTATTAACCGTTGAAGGCGAAAAAATGCGCGTTATTGGCGTGATGCCTCAAGGGTATGCATTTCCAAGTGTTGCACAAACATGGTTGTTATTACCGCCGAACTTCATTGATCCTGTCGAGCGTAGTAGAACATCAGTTTTTGGGTTTATGAAACTTAAAGCTGGCGTCGATTTTTCTACTTTTGAACAAGAATTAGCACGTATTACGCCTTTAATCATTCAGGATATTCCTGAGGATTTTGAGTGGCGCGTATCTGACAATGGTAATTTCTTACGGGCATTACCTTATAAAGAGGCCGCTATTACCCAATATTATTCAATCTTTATTGCGATGTTTATTGTGGTATTTTTAATTTTGTTACTCGCGTGTATTAACATTGGTAACTTACTGTTAGCCCGTGTGAACGAGCGCATCAAGGAAGTCGCCATTAGGGTTGCCTTGGGTATTCCTCGCGCGCGCTTAGTATGGCAAATGTTATGGGAAAGTATTTTTCTTTGTACCATTGGTGGTTTCTTTGCGTTGTTACTGGCAGGTTGGGGATTAGATATTACCAACGATATCTTTACACAAGCTTACGCCGTTAACGATCAAAAACCTTTTTGGTGGGAATTGTCACTGGATGCTAACGCTATCATTGTATTAATCATGACTATTGTCGCGATGATATTGATTACGGGTTTAATTCCGGCTTGGCGTGCATTAACCGGTGATTTTAATGCGATTTTACGTGATGGAACACGTGGCGCACTGGGTAAAAAAGCCGCTCGGGCAACCAAAGCTCTTGTTATATCTGAGATATTATTATCGTGTGTTGTGTTAGTTATAGCGACGATACTACTTTATACAAGTTACTCAGCGGCTCATGCCGATTATGGTGTTGAAACAGACAACCGTATTACAGCTCGATTAGAGCTGCCAATATTGGCTTACCCAATGAATCGCGCTGATCCAGAAGAACAGCAACGTGAAAGTGGATTTAAACGTTCAAAATTCTATTATCAGTTGAAAGAAAAAATGGAAGCCTTGCCTAACATTGAAGGCGTCGCATTTATGAGTGAGTTCCCGGGAACTGGTGGCGGCACAAGCTTCTTTGAAATAGAAGGGCGCGCGGCACAAGCTTATAATGAAAACCCGTTTAGCAATAATGAAATGGTTAGCCAAGATTCATGGCGTGTGGTTGGCATGTTGATAGTTAGCGGTCGTGATTTTGATTACCGTGATGTTGAAGCAGGCATGCTCAGTATTATTGTTAATGAGTCGATTGCTAACGAATTTTTTCCCGATGGTGATGCGGTAGGTAAACGCGTGCGCCGTGTTAGTTCTCGCGGAGAGGGAGATTGGAATACAATCATTGGCGTCGTGTCAGATACGTTCCATGGTTCGGCCATGCGCTCATCAAGTGCCTCGTATAATTCCTATCATGTGTTTGATGCCTTTGCACCGACACGGATTAATGTCGCGGTTCATTATTCTGGCCGTCAAGCATTGGCGGAACAAGCTCTGACACAAACCATTATTGAGATAGATTCTAGTGTGGCTGCTTTTCATGTACAAACCTACGATGCACTGATTTATCAGCCAATGATGTTAGTGACTGCTGTGAGCAAGATATTTTTGCTCTGTGGCGTGGTCGCTGTCTTTTTAGCGGCCAGTGGAATTTACGCCATGGCGGCTAATGGCGTGACTCAACGTACGCAAGAAATTGGTGTTAGGCGCGCATTAGGTGCCACTGACTCTATGGTGATGCGTTTATTCATGAAGCAAGCCATGATTCAGTTAACATTAGGCCTGCTATTAGGACTAGGGATGTCGTTATGGGTTATTGATTTAATGACCGATACCATGGTGATGAATGAGATAAGCTACTACATCGGGTTTATCGCTGTACCGGCACTCATTATCGTTATGGTTGTGGTGGCCACTTACATTCCAACAAGACGTGTCGTGTTGATGGAACCAAGTAATGCACTGCATCACGATTAACTCAAACGAAGCTCCATAAATAAAATAACTTAACGGTGAACCTTTGTGTTCACCGTGTTATTTTATGCCCGTGAATAACTTATTAGGATGACAATGACTCATTCCATTTTAATTGCAGACGACGACCCACAGATTATTTTAGCGTTAAAATTATTACTAAAAGCACATGCATTTGATGTTGTCGTTGCACAGTCGCCTGAGCAAGCCATAGAACAAGCGACTATACGCGAATTTGATGTCGCTTTAATTGACCTCAATTACAAAACGGACACAACCTCAGGCCAAGAAGGTTTGGCGCTCATTCCCAAGCTTAAACAACTTGATGAATTACTCCCCATCGTCGTTATGACTGGGTATAGCAGTATTGATATTGCCGTTGATGTGATGAAGCAAGGAGCCAGTGATTTTGTTCAAAAGCCGTGGGGGAATGATCGTTTACTGACGATTTTAAACACCCAAATTACCATCAAAAAATCAATGCGCCAGGGCCATAAATTAGCGGCCCACAATGCACTACTATCCAATGAACAGTCGTTACCTAAATCTAATATTGTGGCGCATTCAGCCGTCATGAAACAGCTGATGGCTCAGTTAGAAAAGCTCGCTAAAAGTGACATGAGCATTATGTTAACGGGTGAAAATGGCTGTGGTAAAAGCATGTTTGCCGATTATATACACCGATGTTCCGCGCGCACAAAAGATGCCTTTATTGCGGTTAATATGGGCGCGATAAGCGAGAGCTTGTTTGAAAGTGAAATGTTTGGCCATGTTAAAGGAGCATTTACCGATGCAAAATCTCACCGTATTGGACGCTTTGAACTGGCGGAAGCTGGCAGCATATTTTTAGATGAGATTGCTAATATTCCCTTGTCACAACAAGCAAAACTATTACGCGTATTAGAAGAACATGAATTTGAACGATTAGGCAGCTCTAAAACACAAAAGATGGATGTTCGATTGATTTCGGCAACAAACTCGCCATTAGCCGAGCTTATTGCCGAAAATAAATTTCGCCAAGACTTGTTGTATCGACTTAATACCATCGAGCTACGTATACCACCACTGCGAGAACGCCTTGATGACATTGTGCCATTGGCCATGAATTTTTTAAGGCAGCACAACAAAAAATATCAATTGAGTGTGACCGATTTTAGCCAAGATGCACTCAATGCATTATGCCATTATGATTGGCCGGGCAATGTACGTGAATTAAATCATATGATTGAACGTGCTTTATTCTTATGTTCGAGTGACACAATATCCGCGCAAGATCTTGGGCTGTCAACGGCTGAGGACCAAAACGCGGAAACGCCCATGCTTCAATTGTTTGAATCGGGTAGTCTCGACGACATTGAATGCGAGCTTATTAAACAGCGCATGGAAAAATGTGACCATAAAGCCCTTGAAACATCTACCTCGTTAGGGTTAAGTAGAAGTGCCTATTACCGCCGGTTAGAGAAATATAATTTGTGAGCATCTTTTATAAATCATTTAGTAAAGAAAAAATAAGTCACGAGAGTAAATTATTACGGCTGGCATTAGCCATAGGTTTAGTGCCATTTTTCCTGCTGGTCATTGTCTTGTATCAAGTCTCGATGTCGGTGTATCTTAAATATTTGATGGCCTCACTCATATTGTCATTTATTGTCTTTGGCGCGTATGAAATCAGGCGGTTAGTGACGACTCAACTTAGAACGGCTACTAATTTAATGGAAGCACTAAGCATTGGTGATTATTCATTTCGAGCCGTCATTAGCGGTGAAAATAGTGCCCTTAATGAATTTAACAACCTGCTTAACTCATTAGCTCAAGCGATGACAAAGCAAAGTCTAGTCAACAAAGAACGTCATATATTGCTTCATAAAGTGATTGATCAAATTGATGTTGCCATTGTAGCCGTAGACCATCTAGATTGTATTTCTCTAATGAATCCCAGTGCTGAAAAGTTACTTGATGCGCAATTTGAGCACCATCAGGGTGCTCATATAAAAGTCCTTGGTTTACAAGATGTGTTAACTAATGATTATAAGCAAGTGGTTGAATTTGAAGTTAAGCATCATCGTAAAAAGGTCTATCTTCACAGTGATGAATACTTTGAAGAAGGCAAAAGACACCGCCTGATTTTTATTACCGATATTCAAGATATATTGCGCGATGAAGAGCGCAGTGCGTGGCAGCGGTTATTGCGGGTACTCAGCCATGAAATTAATAATTCATTAGCGCCAATCGCCTCTATTAGTGAGTCACTTCATAGTAGTACGTTACATGAAGATTCTGCCCTTGAAATTAGCGATTTTCAACAAGGCCTAGCGGTCATTAGTGAACGTTCTCACCACCTCAATGAATTTATAAAGCGCTACCAACAGCTGAGTAAGCTACCAGAGCCCTCTAAAACCTTGGTCAATGTTCAGCATCTTCTTAGTACGAGTGCTGCCTTATTTGAGAACGTTGTCATCAGGGATATTGACGCATCATTGACTTGTTTTGTTGATGAAAGTCAGGTGCAGCAAGTATTGATTAACCTCATAAAGAATGCGCTAGAAGCAACACAATCAAAATGTGACATAACAGAAGTGTCGCTGGGCGTTACAGTCAAACAAGCAAGGCTGGAAATAAGCGTGACAGATGGCGGCAGTGGCATCAGTAATATGGAGAATATATTTGTGCCATTTTACACCACTAAAAATGCCGGCAGTGGTATTGGATTGGTGATGAGTCGTCAGATTATGCGAAATCATGGGGGAGATTTATTACTTAATAACCGACCTGACACTTCAGGGGTTGTTGCAACGCTAATTATCCCATAAAAATAACGTGATTAGCATCACATTTGCTAGTAAATCGACCTTATTCTGGTATTATGCCCCCCATCTTAATTAAGGGCATTTTGCCTTCAATTAACGCAATTACCCTTAAATTAATCCCCGTTCATTAAAATGAATGATCTCAATACAGGACAGCACTCCATGAGTCTTGCAGACAAAGTATTAGCAGTAAATAATGATTTGCCAATTCGTACCAATGCGCCGGTTCATAGCGGAAAAGTTCGCAGTGTATATTGGTTAACCGCTGATGACAGCGCCCGATTAATTAAAGAAAAAGGCTACGATGTTGCTAGTGATGCACCATTAGCAATTATGGTTATCAGTGATCGTATTTCTGCCTTTGATTGTATTTGGCGCGGCAAAGGCGGCATGAACGGTGTACCAGGTAAAGGCGCGGCGTTAAATGCTATTTCGAACCACTGGTTTAAATTATTTAAAGATAATGGATTAGCGGACAGTCATATTCTTGATATTCCACACCCGTTTGTATGGATTGTTCAAAAGGCACGTCCTGTAATGATTGAGGCTATTTGTCGTCAATATATTACGGGATCAATGTGGCGCTCATACGCGAACGGCGAACGTGAGTTTTGCGGCATTAAAATCAATGATGGTTTAACAAAAGATCAGCGCTTACCACAATTGCTGATTACACCATCAACTAAGGGTATCTTAACGGGTATTGAAGGCGTTCCAGCTGTTGATGATGTGAATATTACCCGTAGTGATATCGAAAATAATTTTGAAGCCTTTAATTTTACCGATGCTAGTGATATTGCGCGTTATGAGAAATTGTTAAAAGATGGTTTTGATTTAATTTCCGGTGAACTGGAAAAAATTGATCAAGTCTTTGTTGATACAAAATTTGAGTTTGGTTATGTAACGGATGCATCTGGCCAAGAAAAACTAATTTATATGGATGAAGTAGGCACCCCTGATTCGTCGCGTATTTGGGATGGCGCTGCTTATCGTGAAGGTGAAGTGGTCGAAAACTCTAAAGAAGGGTTTCGTCAATTACTATTAAATCACTTCCCTGATCCTGACATCTTGCTTAACAAAGGCCGTATGGAAGAGCGTTTAGCGTTGGCAGTAGATAATGAATTACCCAGTGAAGTGCTGCTGAATGTGTCTGCTACTTACATTTCTATTGCTGAGCGTATCACGGGTCAAAAAATTGTATTGTCTGATAATCCTAAAGTAGAAATTATTGATATTTTACGTGAGCACTATCAGTTAATCGATTAAACCGTCAAAGACTAGCTGTTTTGACTATTAAACAAGCTTTTATTAAAATGCTGCATTTATTATGCGGCATTTTTTGTGTCAAAATTTTAGTGCTGATTATCCGAAAAATAAATCTTGAGCACTTAAGTTATGTTAGGATGAATCGAAATAAATCGTTTACAAAGTAGGAATTTCTACTAGGTTAAATAGATGGAATTTAATAACAAGGAAAAATGATGGATCAGATTTTAGAATATATATTTACAGTGGAATTCGTTCTTTTAATACTCGTGGTGGTCATACTTAAATCATCGGTCATATTTGTCCCACAAAATAGGGCATTCTTAATCGAGCGATTTGGCAAGTTTCAATCGAGTCGAGAAGCCGGCCTTAATTTCATTATCCCATTTATTGATAGTATTGGCGCCGATCGTTCGTTAAAAGAACAAGCGGTGGACGTGCCTAGTCAAAGTGCAATTACCCGCGACAATATCTCATTACATGTTGATGGCGTTCTATATTTTCGAGTGCTTGACCCTTATAAAGCCAGTTATGGTGTTGATGATTATGTTTTTGCTGTCACTCAACTTGCTCAAACGACGATGCGTAGTGAACTGGGTAAAATGGAGCTAGATAAAACCTTTGAAGAACGTGATCAGCTTAATGCTCATATTGTGGAGTCAATTAACCATGCCTCTGCGCCATGGGGCATTCAAGTTTTACGTTATGAAATTAAAGATATTGTGCCACCTGACACCATTATGGAAGCGATGGAAGCACAGATGAAAGCCGAGCGTGTTAAGCGAGCCCAAATACTTGAATCTGAAGGCGATCGCCAGTCTGCAATTAACGTGGCAGAAGGGCACAAAGCCTCTGTCGTACTTAAAGCACAAGCTGAAAAAGAAGAGCAAGTATTGCGCGCACAAGGTGAAGCGTCTGCTATTTTAGCTGTTGCTCAAGCGAAAGCTAAGGCGTTAACTGAAATTGGCGCTGCGGCAAATACGAGTGACGGTCAAAAAGCCATTGAACTTGATTTAGCCACGAGAGCTATTGATGCTAAAGCGCAAATTGCGAAAGAGTCTTCAGTGGTCTTGCTGCCTGATAATGGTACGGATGCCGCGTCAATGGTTGCCCAAGCAACAAGCATCATTCACTCGCTTAAAAAGGGGTAAGCAATGGACTACATCATAAACAACTTGGCGCAATCGTTAGTCATTCTAGGGCTTATTTTATTAGCGATTGAAGTCATTGTTCTAGGATTTTCTACCTTTGTCTTATTTTTTGTTGGCCTTGCTTCTATTTTTACAGGGATACTAATTGGCATTGGTGCCCTTGAAAGTGATATTTTCGATGCAAGTTTGGCGGTAGGTGTATTATCAGCGCTTATTGCCGCGGTAAGCTGGAAGCCGTTTAAACTTCTACAAAATAATGTGGGTAATACACAAACGACTAACGATATGATTGGTAATAAGTTCACGTTAAGCGATGATTTAAGCCCGGGTCATAGTGTGACCTGTCATTATAGTGGCATTGACTGGCAAGTAAGCAGCGACGATACCATTATGTTAGGTTTTGAAGTTGAAATTACCCACGTTAGTGTCGGTAAATTACGCGTTAAGCAAGTATCGTAAATAAAAGTTAGACATTAAAAAAGGCGAGAATGATTAATCATTCTCGCCTTTTTTGTGACTTCATCTTATTTATACAATGATGGGTCGTCTTTGTTGGGGCGTGTTTTAAAGCGGCGATGCAACCACATATATTGCTCTGGCGCTTTCATTATACCGCGCTCAACAATGGAGTTTGAGTAAATAGCGTCTTGTTCATCATTGCCACTGGGGAAGTTCTCTAAGGGCGCACTGAGTTCAATATGATAACCACTGCCATCATTGTTTCGCGTAATAACATAAGGCAATACCACCGACGGTGCTCCCTTGGTTAAAATGCTAGCTCCCACGACAGTTGCGGCATCTGGTACGGCGAAAAACGGTACGAAAACAGCTTTGCTGCGGCCAAAATCTTGATCAGAGGTATACCATACGGCTTCTCCGTCTTTTAGCGCCGAAATCATAGCGCGAATATTACGTTTGGTTATTAAACGTGCAGAGCGATTTCGGCCACACACTTGTAAATGTTCCATCACCGCATTGTTATGTGGTCGGTACACACCTGTTAATTGCGCTTGGCTACCAAATAGTCGGCCACCAATTTCTAAACAAAAGCTGTGGAGTGCAAATAATAATACACCTTTACCTTCTTTTTTTGCTTGCTCAATGTGCTCTAAGCCCGAAAACGTCACTAGTTTTTGGATGCGCCATGTTGGCCACCACCATGCCATGCCTGTTTCCATTAAGGCAATACCAACAGATTTTGCATGTCCACGTAAAATCATGGCGCGCTCTTGCTCACTCATGTCAGGAAAACATAACTCTAAATTACGTATAGCTGTTTTTTCACGCTTTTTAAGTAAGGACATCAACAATAGCCCTAAACCACCGCCAAGTTTGATGAGAACACGGTAAGGTAGCAAGGTGACTATAAGCCATAGCAAACCAACGCCAAACCATAACAACCAATACCGAGGGTGAAGAAAACTTAACTTGAATTGAGACTGACGCAAAACAATGTCCTAAATAATTTAATGCAGGCGATTATTGTATATGATTTGAGGGTCTTATGTCTCAACAAAGTCATTTTTTACATGTTACAATTGTCCGCAGTTAACGAAAGGAAAAATGAAATGACCATTGGTTTACCTGATTTTGAACAAGCAAATGTGTTGGTGTTGGGCGATTTAATGCTTGACCGTTATTGGCATGGTCCTACTGGCCGCATATCTCCTGAAGCGCCAGTACCAGTTGTTAAAGTTGAACAAATTGAAGACCGACCTGGCGGCGCGGCCAATGTTGCGCTTAATATTGCGGCGTTAGGCAGTGATTGTAAAATTATTGGCATTGTTGGTGAAGATGAAGCGGGTAAAATTTTAACTGATAAATTAGAAGGGTTAGCAATAAAAACTGATTTCTATAAGCAGTCGCTCATCCCAACGATCACAAAATTACGTGTTATTAGCCGTAATCAACAACTGATACGTTTAGATTTTGAAGAAGACGCCTGCGATATTCCAACAGCGCCATTATTAGATAAATTAGCAGCCGGTATTGAATCAGCCGCTGTGGTTATTTTGTCAGACTATGCCAAAGGCACGTTGAATGATGTCACTCAGATGATTTCATTATGTCGTGCTCAAAATACACCGGTATTTATAGATCCCAAGGGTAGTGATTTTTCACGCTACCGTGGCGCTACGTTGTTAACGCCTAATATGAGCGAATTTGAACAAGCCGTTGGCCGCTGTAAAAATGAAGCCCAAATAGTGGCTAAGGGTCAACAGTTAATGACAGAGCTGGATTTAACGGCCTTGTTAGTAACGCGTTCTGAACACGGCATGACGTTACTGCGTAAAGATCAGCAAGAGTTACACTTTCCGGCAATGGCACGTGAAGTTTATGACGTGACAGGGGCTGGCGATACAGTTATTTCTGTTTTAGCAACGAGCGTTGCTGCGGGTAGTGATTTAGAAACAGCCTGCGCGCTGGCTAATATTGGCGCTGGCGTTGTAGTGGGTAAACTGGGCACATCAACGGTGAGCACGATTGAATTGGCTAATGAGTTGTCAAAAGCACATCCGGAAGTTGGTTTTGGCGTTATTTCACAGCAGCAATTAAAAATTGCAGTGCGCGGCGCACAAGCGCGCGGTGAAAAAGTAGTATTGACCAACGGTTGCTTTGATATTTTACATGCCGGGCATGTGTCTTATTTAGGGCAAGCGGGGCAGTTAGGTGATCGCCTTATTGTAGCGGTTAATGATGATGCGTCTGTGAAACGTTTGAAAGGCGAGGCGCGCCCTGTTAACCCAGTTGATCGACGCATGGCTGTTTTAGCAGGCCTAGGCGCTGTAGATTGGGTAGTTGATTTTTCAAATGATACGCCGCAATCACTCATTGCTGATATTTTACCTGACATGTTAGTTAAAGGCGGTGATTATCAAGTGCATGAGATTGCTGGTGGTCAAGAAGTGATAGCTAACGGCGGTGAAGTTAAAGTGCTTAACTTTGAAGATGGTTGTTCAACGTCTAAAATTATTGATGCCATTCGCGGTAATTGATGATGCTGTGGCACATTGAGATGTGACCACGCAGAAATAAAAAGGCCATTATCAATATTGATAATGGCCTTTTTCGTGGTCTAAGGTAAGTTTTTACTTCACTAAATCATGATGATTTTAGTTAAGTAAAGTCGGTTTACCTAGTCCTAGTTTTTCTAATCGTTTGAGCTGAGTTTTAGCATCACCGACGACCAAGTAAATCATATTGTCTGGGTGCAAGTTGTCTTTTGCTAACGCCTTAACAGATGATTGTGTCATGGCTGAAATCTCATTAGCCCGCAACTGAACGTAATTCGCTGGCAAGTTATAATTGGCCATGTCGCGTAAAATAGATAATTTAGCGCCCAAGGTTTCAAAACGTCTTGCATTACTCTTTAAGTAAAAGCTTTTCGTAGTGTCGAGATCTTGTTGGCTAAAATCTGCAGCATATGATGTCGTTAGTTTTCTGATTAATTCAATAGATTCTAGTGTTACGTTACTTCTAACACCTGAACTGATCATAAACTGACTTTGATATTTAGTGCCATTAAAGCCTGAACGTACACCGTAAGTGTAGCCTTTAGTTTCACGAAGTTGCTGGGTCAAGATTGAAGCGAAGCTACCACCACCCAATCGATAATTCATCACTTGTGCATTGTAAAAGTTATCATTATTAGCTAATAGAGCAGGATGACCTATACGTACTTGTGATTGTTTTGCGCCGGGAACATCGTAAAAATAAACACTAGACTTAGTTGGTAATTGCGGTTGTTTAACCTCAGGTAATGAACGTTTCTTTGCTGTCCATTGTGTATTTAGACGTGAAAATGCGTTAAGTACATTTTTCTCATCAATGTCACCAACGACTTGAACTGTGGTTAAGTTCGGAGCGAAATTGGCGGCGTAATACGCTTTCAAATCGTCAATTGAAATACTGTCAAGGGTGCTAATATCACCTGCTTGATTATGAGAGTAAATATGACTTTCACCATACATTAATTTATTCATCTCATTATTGGCAATTGAGCGTGGACTTGTTTGTTGTTGTAACAACCCATTTTTGATGCGTTGTTTAATTAAATCAAATTCCGCTGCGTCCCATCGTGGCTCTAATAACATTTCAGTAATTAGCGCCATAGTTGCATCGTAATTTTTAGCCAATACGGTTGCCGTAACACGGATGCTATCGGCGGTTGTATAAGTACCGATATTTGCACCTAGTGCCTTGATAGCATTTTCTAATTGCGCAACTGTTTTTGTTTTCGTACCGCGGTTTAGGATTTCGCCAACAAGGTTAGCCACGCCCACTTTGTTAATATCATCAAATAATACACCGCCTGCGAGCTCGACACTCAGTTGCACAAGTGGGGTTTCATTACTGGTGATGCCTGATATTTTTAAACCGTTATCTAAAGTTTCTTGCCATACATTTGGTGTGGCTAAAACAGGATCTTTACCATAGTTAGGTTCTATTGTGCGATCAAAAGTCGATGGTGTTTTAACATATTGCGCTTGTTGTGATGCATCAAATGACTTTTCTGCGCCATTAACAATTTGTTCTTGTTCAACGGTTACGGCCTTTGAACCTGCTAATGCCAGTTGTGTTTGTCCTTTAGGCACGAAACTTGTTGCTACAAACGATTGGTCTTTAATGTATTTATTATAAACACGCCATACATCATCACTGGTCACGGCAAGAATTTTTTTGCCATTTTTGTTAATGAAATCAGGATCGTTTGCAAATATATTGTATTGCGCTAATTGGAAACCCTTACCTAGAACACTTGATATACCGCGATAAAAGGCTGTTTCTTGACCCGCTTTGATGCGTTTCAAATCAGCATCAGTGAAGCCATCTTTTTCAAAATTAGCCAGCGCAATATCAATACCAGCTTTAACTTTATCGAGTTTTACACCTTCAAAACCGCGAACGCTTAATATTAATTGGCCTGCTAATTCAGACTCATAAGCAGAAACATCGGCTGATGAAGTCACTTTCATCGTATCGACAAGTTGGGCATTAAGCGGAGACAATTTTCCGTCAGCCAGCAGGTTGCTTAACACAGCTAACGCATAGGTATCATCGTGATAAAGAGGCACTGTTGGCCACACTAAATTTAATTCAGGTAACTGCGCTAAATTATCTTCAAACATCACTTTTTTAGACGCTGTTAAAGTGGCTGGCTGTTTTTTATTGGCAACAATGGTTTCGCCGCGTTTAATTTCGTCAAAGTATTTATGAACCCATTGCTTGGCTTGTTTAGGATCAAAATCACCAGAAACAACCAAGGTCACGTTGTTAGGTACATACCAACGTTTAAAGAATGTTTTTACGTCATCTAACGTAGCATTTTCTAAATCTGTTAATGAACCGATGACTTGCCAGCTGTAAGGGTGACCTTCGGGGTAAAGCGTTTTATCGATAACGGCATACGTATTACCGTAGGGACGGTTATCAACACTTTGACGTTTTTCATTTTTAACGACTTGTTTTTCTTTGGCCAGCACTTGTTCTGTGACAGTGTTAATGAAAAATCCCAGTTTATCTGATTCAGCCCACAACATTTTTTCTAAGGCATTGCTGGGTACTGCTTGATAATAATTTGTTCTGTCACGACTCGTTGAACCATTAGCACCTGAACCACCGATGCGGGCACTAAGTTTATCTAAGCCCCCTTTACCGAGGTTTTCTGACTCAAGAAACAATAAATGCTCAAACAAGTGAGCAAAACCAGTGCGACCAGGCACTTCACGCGCAGATCCAACATGAGATGTTAATGCAACAGCGACAACAGGATCAGAATGATCGGTGTGAAAAACGACTTCTAGACCATTATCTAGGACAAATTTTTCGAATTTAACCTCACTAGATTGTTTAACCGTTTTAACTGAGTTGGCCGCATTGTTTGGGGTATCGGTGCCTGATTGACAGCCAGAAAGTGCGAGCATGGCCGCCACAACACAAGCAGATAATTGAGTATATTTCATAGTCTTCTCTGAGATTTTAATAGTAGTGGCAGTGTATAACAATTAAAACAGATATAAACTACTTATTTGTATCAAGAAATATGTGATTAATAGGGGGTAATATCAGAGAGAATTTCGCGCCGCCTAAATCCGAATATTCAACATTACAACTGCCTTGATGCCACTGTGCTATGCGTTTAACAATAGCTAAGCCTAACCCGAAGCCTCCATTATCTTTATTACGACTTTTATCGAGGCGCGTAAAGGCGTTAAATACCTGTTGTTGATCGTATTCGTTGATACCGTCGCCATCGTCTTCGACACAAATAATTAAAGTTTCATGATTGGTAGTTATGGTTAATCGAACGAGACTTTTGGCATAACGAAGTGCGTTTGTGACATAGTTTTGAATGGCTCGTTCTATTAAGTGGCCGTCACAGTGCCAGACAAAATTGGGTGTTATATCAATCTCTATAGTGATGGTCTGATGTCGGCTTAGTTTTTCAATTAAATTATGGGCTAATTGTTCTAAATTGACGTCCATAAAAACGATATTTTCACGGTGACTATCCATGCGGCCGTAATTGAGCATTTCATCGACGAGCCGTTCTAATTCATCAACATCTTGGCGCATACTTGATAGTTGAGACACTGTCTGCTTATCTAACAACGCAAAGGAGAATTTTAAGCGTGAAAGCGGTGTTCTTATTTCATGAGAAACGGCGTTAGTGAGCTGTTTTTGTTCGTCCATTAACTGAGATATACGTGTTGTCATTTCATTAAATTTATGGAGGACTGGCGCGATTGATGAGCTACTATTTATGGGGATTGTAGGCGGTGTTGGGCCTTTGGTAAATGCAATACTTGCATGTTGTAAGTGTTGTAAGTCTCGCCATAATGGGCGCAACCATAGCGCTATAAATCCGGCTAAAAACAAATAAGAGAGTAGTAATATGCTCTGTTTTAACAGGGAATTTCCATCACTACCAATAAACGGACCAACGCGGTAAGTTTGCTTGTTTCGTTCAATATAGGCGTAAATATGCTGATTATCATCAACAGTTAACACTGGTTTGTGCTCCGTCAGTGCTTTTTGTTGCCAATCAAGCCAGGCAATATCATGACTATTTATAGGCTCGATTTCTAGCGTCAAATTAGCGGCTAAACTCGCCCTGTTTTCATTATTGATGGCTAAAGCGAGTGTTGACGCTAATTTTTCAATATTGACGACTTGAGCTGAAGGAGACTGGTCAAGTTGTTGCCACACATATTCAGATCCCCAATTAATCGCCGTTAATGAGATTACGATAACTAAATAAAGGCTAATGAATAAACGTATCATCTTATTCCCACGCGGTAGGACTAAATACGTATCCTTTGCCCCACACAGTTATAATGCGTGTAGGTGATGTTAGATCGTCATTGAGTTTTTTACGTAGCCTAGATACTCTCACATCGACGCTGCGGTCAAACCCGTCATATTCACGGCCAATCATTTCTTGGTGTATATGATCGCGACTTTGTACCTCACCAGCTTTATTGGCTAATAGCCACAATAATTCAAATTCATGTGTTGTTAGTTCAACATGCTTTTCATTGAGATTCACTGTACGCATGCTGTGATTAATGTGAAGTTGGCCAAACGATAATTCGTGGCTTTGTTCTTTTTTACCTGGTGCAGTACGCCGTAGTGCAGCATTGACTCTGGCAAGCAATACGTGGGGCTCAACGGGTTTTATGATGTAATCATCAGCCCCTAATTCAAGTCCTTTTACATGGTCGAAATCACTGTCTTTAGCGGTGAGAAATAAAATAGGGTTGGCAAAAGAGCTACGTATTTTCTTGATGACAGAAAACCCATCAAGTTTAGGGAGCATAATGTCCAGTAGAATAAGATCAGGCTGTTGGTGGCGTAAATATGGGGCAACTTCATCACCATGGCGTAACAATTGAACACAATAATCATTCTGGGATAAAAATTGAACGATTAAATCGGCCAACCGAGGATCATCTTCTACTAACAATACGCTTTTCACTAAAATACACTCCAGTCGGCTCTTAACCGTCTTCTAAATCGGGTTGAAGTAGCGCCATTCACTACTATGGTTGTACTGGCTATCATTTGTTTGTTTTCGTCTTTGAGGGTCAGGGTTGTTGTCACTTTTATACTAACTAACAAAGATTCTGAAATGTTGCTTTGGTTGACCCAACACTTAATCTTTCGGCGTTTATCATAAAGACAATAATTGGCTTTAGTTGGCGTTTTCCACTTGATTATTAACTCTTTTCTACAAATATCACCGAGCTTATTCACAATGCAGGTATTGGGTGAAATAACTAAACTATTGAGGTTATTGGCGAAAGTAGTAGGTGATATTACAAGCATAACTAAACCACCAGTTAATATGGAGAAATAGCTAAAAATCTTTAAGTGTTTATTACCATTCATGGGTAATTTACTGTGTGTAATTTAATAACATCTACTTATTTAAATACTGATTATTTAAAAGTTATACATGGCACCGATGAAGAAAATATCTGAATTATCCTCTCTCACCATACTGCTCTTTGTGATTGAAGAGCCTAATGACGTTGTGCGATAGGTGAATGCGGCCCGCCATTTCTCGCTCAGTTGATAATTTGCTGTCAGGCCTATAGTAATATTCTTACCACTCGTCGGTGAGTAATAGGTTGCGCTCATCTGATTGTCTTTATCGCTGATGCCATAATAATAGCTGGCGAGCTTTTCGCTATACCAATCTAAACTACTACTCAATTTTATGGATAGAGGTTCTAATGCTGAAAAATGCCAAGTTTTCTCGAGTTTTACTTGTCCATTAATGCCGTTATATACCCCTGATACATCTGTTAATAGGTTCAATTGCACCATCATATTTTGGAAAGCAAAATAGTTGAATTGAATACCTGCGTCCAAAGCCCAACGACGATTACTCAATTGTGAAACACTGATTGGCGTATCAGCGACTTCTTCACTAGTTAGGGGGAAATAAGAATCACTTTTATCATCTACTGGTAAATTATTAGAGGCTTGGGATGAACTGGGCAACAGAAAATTACCTGGATGCCATTGGGAGAAGTTAGCCGCATGTGCATTGAGTTGTGTAATGGCACTTATATACAATTGGGGGGATACTTCATAGCTATACCCAAGAACTCCATCATCAAAATATATATTTTCTCCGTAATAACTCACTGAAGGCAGTAAATACAGAGGCGTGTCTTTACCATCAAACAATGGATTTGTGCGTTGTCCAATACCTATGCCAACCGAAAAATTCCATTGACCGATTTCGGCAAAGTTGACTTTGTCGTGGCTAAGGTTAAGAGATGATTCCAGTGCTGTTACGCCTGTTACTTCAGTACTGTTGGCTGAAAAGTTAACAATTGTTAGCAATAAAAGTAGATAGATATTTTTCAAAGGGTGCTCACATTTAGTTAGTGGGCCTAATTTAACATCACTTTTGAATTTTTACATCATTGATTACACAAAATTACAACTGGTAGCAATTTAGAACATTAACAGGGCGTTGTTGTGACTAGAATTAATGGAAACTTAGCTTAAAGGAAAAGCTCATGAATAGAAAAATATTGTTAGTCCCGTTTGTTATTTTACTTTCAAGTTGTGGCAACGAAGCACAAAAAATCGATGATGGAGGCGCTGAGCCACCGTTACCTAGTATGGAACGTCAAACTAACTTTATGAGTGAGTTAACGGCCAGTGCCTCGATAGACGCGGTGCAATATTACCGCAATGGCATCTATATTAATGAAAAACAGCCTCAATATCTTACGGTTTATTCCCAGGTTGAAAGCGCAGCTGCTGTGTCTGACTCGTCTTATTCAAAGGCGATAACCCAAGCAGCAGGCGTCGATGAAAGCGACAGATTTCATTATAACGGTGAGCAAATATTTTTAGCGAGTAATGCACATCACGAAACTGGTTCAGACAGCACAACTAGTGACTTTTTACGTATTTTAACACGCCAAGACGATAACAGTTTAACGAAGCTGAGTGACACGCCAATAGCTATCAATGATAAACCACAATCTATCAGTGGGCTCTTTGTTAATGAAAAAGAAGTGAGTGTCATAACCCATGCATATTATGATGTTTATAGTGCATTTTTTGACGTGTTTTTACCGTACGATCGTCAATTCTCATTGTCTATTTTCGATGCATCAAACCTAACACAGCCTCAACTCACACAGCAGCTAACCATTGATGGACATATTATTTCATCACGTCAAATTGACAATAAAATATATTTAGTGAGTACCTTCTCTCCGAATGTTCATACATTGATTGAAGAAGACGTATTAAGCCGTTCAGATGAGGTTATCTTCAAAGCAATTAATGATTTATCAATAGATGATTTAACGCCGCACTATACGGACTCAAATGGCATCGAACGTGCTTTAATAGACATTGGTAGTTGCCTGTTGCCCACCCTAGCCACCGAGCAAGACGGCTATAATGGATTAGTCATTTTATCCGTTATTGATACTCAGTCGCCTGACAATATTAACTCAACTTGTGTTAACGCTGACGCGCAAGGTATTTATGTGTCAAAAGACTCCGTTTATATTTATGGCAGCCAATCACAGACCTTAGGTCATGACATACAAAGTGTCATTCATAAGTTTGATATCACGACTACAACAACCGATTACCGAGCATCGGCGGTTATTGCTGGACATTTCGGATTTTCAAACAGTCATCTACGATTTAACGAAAAAGATGATTTCTTAACAGTGGTTAGTACGCGGTTTGATAGTAACTATGTGCCAACCCATCAATTAGCCGTATTTAAAGATGTGGGAACACAGACTCTGGATTTAGTCGGCCAATTACCTAATGCACAGCAACCAGAAGCTATCGGTAAACCTAATGAGCAGATTTATGCGGTTCGTTATTTTAATAATAAGGCATATATAGTGACGTTCTTAAGAACAGATCCATTATATGTTATTGATTTATCCATACCTAAATCACCTAAATTGGAGGGAACGTTAGAGATACCTGGTTACTCAGCCTATTTGCATCCTATATCTGACGATTTATTGTTAGGCATAGGTCAGAATGTGCGATTGGGAGCAGGTGATAATGACTTGCCTGAAGTAGAAGTTGGGGCTCAAGTGAGCTTGTTTGATATCAGCAATCCACAAGCGCCAACACTATTAGGCAGTCAAGTCTATGAAGATAGCTATACTCCCGTTGAATTTAATTACCATGCATTAAGTTATATAGATAGAGGAGATGGCACGCATAGTATCGCGCTACCTATGGATACATGGAGTAGGACGATGCAAAATTATTCTGCAATATGGCAGCATCACAGTAGCCTCGAATTGTTGGAAATTAATGATAAGGGCAATGTTGCTACGTTAAACAAAGTCGGCGCTGTTGCAGTGAACAATTCATCGCTTACACACTATTATAATAATAATGATGCCCGTAGTGTCTTGACCGAGGATAACGTTTATTATATCCAAGGTAACCGTGTTTATCACAGTTTATGGAGTATGCCAGACAATATATCCGGGCCTTTTCCACCTTAGAACTTAGCATTTAACAAATGTAAATAAAGCCTCTGATGATTTGTCATCAGAGGCTTAGCCAATGGTTATGACAGATTATTCAGCGTCAGGTTTTTAAGATAGGTGCGTGAAACAGGCACGAGCAATTCATTAGATAATCGTAGAAATGTCTTACGCCCA
>Ga0209395_1000394_pt1 | contig 64394 bp, 50 predicted proteins | sample GOMGulsemesocosm_3_FD_184635 | JGI IMG/M metagenome (GOLD analysis project Ga0209395, IMG submission 184635) | Methane-oxidizing microbial communities from mesocosms in the Gulf of Mexico - GOM9D Gulf of Mexico (SPAdes) (version 2) | ecosystem: Environmental > Aquatic > Marine > Cold seeps...
ACGCCGCATTTGTGGGCCTATAACAATATCAGCAACATCTTTTAATAGCAGAGGCGTACCATTTTTATTAACGCCTAACGGAATGTTCTCTAAGTCTTCTGCATTTTTAATGTAACCTGTCGCACGCACCATGTATTCCGCTTCAGCCATTTCAACAACCGATGCACCAATTTCTTGGTTACCTTGCTTTATTGCTTTTTGGATTAATGATAACGGAATGCCAAAAGCACGTAACTTGTCGGGATTAACCTGTACTTGATACTGCTTAACCATACCGCCAAGAGCGCTAACTTCACTCACACCACTAACGGTTTGCAATTCATATTTTAAAAACCAGTCTTGGATACTACGTAACTGGCTAATATCATGTTTACCACTTCGGTCAACCAAGGCATACAAGTAAACCCAACCAACGCCCGTTGCATCAGGACCTAATTGTGGTTTTGCTGAGCGGGGTAATTTAGATGCAACTTGACTTAAATACTCTAACACACGCGTTCTGGCCCAATAAAGATCGGTATCTTCATCGAATATCACGTAAACATAAGAGTCACCAAAAAATGAAAACCCACGTACTGTAGTCGCGCCAGGGACCGATAACATCGCCGTAGTTAACGGATAAGTCACCTGATCTTCAACTACCTGTGGTGCTTGTCCCGGATAACTAGTTTTGATAATTACTTGTACATCCGATAAATCAGGCAACGCATCTACCGGGGTGTTTTTGATTGAATATAACCCTAGACCTATTAGGATTACTGTTGCCAATAAGACAAGAAATCTATTATGTACCGACCAACGAATAATTGCTGAAATCATGACTTACTCCTGCAATCTTGGTTGATTTATACTAGGTTCAGTTATAACAGAACTTGTTATATCAAATTGAGTGATAACAAAATCATCACCACGAATTTCAAAGGTAAAGTTAATTTCATTAGCTTTTATAACGTTTTCCATATTTAGCGATTCATCAACTAAAAAGTCTAACGTCGCAGCAGGTCGTTGCCACTTATCGATCGCTGCCCGTGAGATATTAACCATTCGATGACCCGTCATGACGGAGTTAATAACACCGGTAGTTGTTGCTGAAACAACCTCATTAGGTTGAGACATATCCATTGCATTCGCGTGAATATTTTGAGAAGCCATATTTTTAGATGAAAAATTCATCCGAATAAAGTCAGATGATTTGCTCGATTCAGAGTCTAATAAGAATTGCGCCGAGCTAACCACCTCTTCACCTTCAGTTAAACCCGATAATATTTCGACTGAATCACTATCAAAATAACCAACAGTTACCGCTATCGATTTAAAACTACCACCACCTAGCGCCAAAACTACTCTGTCTTGGTTTCCTGTACGAATTAACGCTTCTTTGGGAATAAGTAATGCGCGTGCTTTAATACTCGTATGAATAGCGACTTGCGCAAACATATTTGGTTTAAATTCACCTGATTGATTATCAACGCGTATTCGCACTTTTACCGTGCGCGTTTTAGCATCTAAGGTTGGGTAAATAAAGTCGATTTTACCGTCAAACGCTTTACCGGGTAAATAATCTAAACGCATCGTAACGTTAGTGCCAACTTGTACTTGCGCTGCTTGTCGTTCAAATACTTCCGCCTCAACCCAAACTTGTGATAAGTCACCAATAGACATTAACGTGGCGCCGGGTTTAACAAAAAAGCCAGTACGTATTTTTAAGTTTTCTACCACCCCATTTTGTGGTGCATAAAAGGTAATACTTTGCTGTACTTTACGATCTTTTTTCAACTGTGCTATGGTTTTTTCTGGTAAATTCAACGCGACTAAGCGATTTTCAGCGGCATTAATTAAACGTTTATTTTGTCGCTCTAACGCCAACAGTAATTCTTCTTGTGCATTTACTAACTCTGGCGAATAAATATCATAAAGCGGTTGGTTTTTTTTCACGATTGAACCAACCGTTGTTACATAAAGCTTTTCAACCCAACCATCAACTCGCGGATGAATGTGTATTAACTTATCCTCATCGTAAGTCACATAACCTACGGTATCTATTTGGTTATGCATCTTTTTATATTGAGCACTAACGGTACGTACGCCTAAGTTATTAATAACGTCAGGGGAGATACGTATTGTGCCTGGACCTTCATCGACACCCTCGCCAGAGTCAGCATAAACGGGAACCAAATCCATACCCATTGGAGAAAGCCCTGGAGCATCTTTTCTAAAGTTATCGTCCATTGGTGCAACCCAGTATAAAGGTTGTTTTTCTGAACTTTCAGCTACTTGTTCATTATTCGCTGAGTTTTGTTCTGTCAGTGAATATCCGGTAACGCTCACAGCAAGACCAATGAGAATGCCTAAAAAAAGGTTTTTGTTATTTGAATTCATTATTTGTCTCCGCTTTGCTGATTGATAATGGAACCAACAAATAGGTAATTAATTTCTAAAATAATTTTTTGTTGCTGCACATTAATAGCTAAAAAGTCTATTTCCGCGTTAAGCTCAGCAATACGTGCTCTAACGACTTCAGCAAAGTCGCCATCATCATTAGTGTAAGCAGTCAAAGAAACTTCAGCTTGATCGTGAATTTGCGGTAATAGCTTATCTTGATACAAGGCCTGTCGTTCTGTTAAGCGCACTAATCGCCCCTTAGCACTAATAAAAGCTGACATTAGCTTTCTCAGTAATAGTAATTTTTCAGTTTTAATCACTTCTGTTTGTGAAATTGCTGACTTAACTTCATTATCTTGGCTATTTTCAGTAAATAAAGGCACATCAAAGTTCACCCCTATAGAGAATAAATCTGCTCGACTATTGCCCATAATGTCATCACCACGATAACCATAACTTGCATTAACGCCCCATTGTGGTTGATATTTTTGCTCAGCGAGTTCAATTCCGGTTTTAGTCGCGGCAATTTTTTTATCAATACTTTTAACCGAGGGGTGTAAAGATAATAACGAAGCTAAATTATCGTCTGTTAACCGTTGTTCATTGTAAACACTGGCCAGATTAATAAGATCGACTTGGGGCAGTTGTTTACTAACATTGAGCGGTAAAGTGATAGTAGATACGCTCATACTTTCTAGGTTTTGTTGAGGGCTTAGCGAAAAACTCGTTAACCATCGCCCTAACATACCTTGGTAGTTTTCATCTTGTTGCTGTAACTGATTTAGCTTATCTTCTAAACGAGTCAATTCTAATTGTGCTCGGACAATATCCTGTTGACGTGTTTTACCTAAACCACTGCCGTAACTAGCCTCAGCTACTGAGGATAATTGTTCAAACAAGCTACGATTTTTTTCAATTAAGGTAATGCTTTGCTGAACACGGTATAAATCAAGCCATAAACTGCCAACGGTAACGGCCACTTTATTCATTCGGTCTTGGCGCAGCAAAGGCTGTTGTTGCGACTGTAGATTAAGTTGCCTCTTTTTAAGGTTCAAACTATCGCCACGAGCAAATATTTGCGAAACCCCCACTTTAAATTGGGTCATGCCTTCTTGAGAAAAATCAAAACCATCGGTAGGTAAATTAGCAAAAGCCACTGAAACTTTAGGAGCTGACAGCGTATTAGCCGCATAACTTAAATCTGTTAACGATTGCTGTTTATGTCGGCTACCATCAAGCCAAGGGTCATTTTGTTGTGCCACGTTAACGGCTTGTGCAAAGCTTAATGGTTGCTGCGCTGCATAGTTATTGCTAGCAGCAAACGTGGCCAAAAAAATGATAAGCACAGCAAAGCTGGTACACAAGGGTTTAGTTTTTTTCATACTTCTTTCTCTTTACATAGGTAAATACGGAGAATCATTCATTTATGCAGACTAAAGTATAGTCAGCACTGTTTTATAGAGGAATTTTAGACACAAGAGTGCCTTGAAGTTACGAAATTGGGGGACGGTATAAAGAGGTATTTATTTGTGATTGATGTATCAAAGGTAACTGGACTATTTTTTGCTCTGCAATTATTCCAGCGTTAAAATGCGTATCAAAGAGTAAAGAAAGGCTAATACAGCCACTCATTGGGCACTTGCATTGCTCTTGGCAGCAATCCAATAAATAGCTTTGACTACTATCCAGTTCACTACTTGCCAATATCACATTCGCATGACTTGCAGTATCAGGCATATTGTCATTAGCCATCATAGACATTTCCATAGTCATTTCGTGAGTACAAGACATAGTACTACTAGCAAATGCTTGACCTAAAAAGGTCACTAACATCAGTGCAATAATAGTTATGTTTGTTGTAGTGTTTTTCACTTAATCTCACTCTATGGAACTTGCAATAGTTTACAAATATTTATATTCTCAAAAACTAGACCGAACAATTCTATGATTAATTTCAAATAAAAGCAGTTTACACCCAAGCTATTTATTCAGTTTCATTGAATAAGTTAACTGTTTAAACAATACCCTATCAGCAAAGCATAAACTAATACCGTATCTCTAGAGCTTGTTGAAAGGCGACTTAGCACTCAGGGTAGTCAATAAGAAGACAGTTAACCCTGAGCTTTCGAAGGGCATAGTTACTTATTTACTCTGCAATATACTCAACTACTTCTAAACCAAAACCAGATAGAGAATGGTATTTAGTTTGTGAGCTTAATAGCCTCATTTTACTAACACCTAAGTTAGACAAAATTTGTGAGCCAACACCAACATTACGTGAGCCAACATGACGGCTTACTTCTTTTACTGTTTCGCCAGCATCAATTTTAGCGTATTTTTCAACAAGGTTAATCAATTCTAATGGCGATTCATGTTTGCCTAATAACACTAACACACCGCCTTCTTTAGCTATTTTTTCCAACGCATTAGCCATTGGCCATTTAGCAACACTTTCACGTTGACTAAACAATAAATCTTTAAAGGTATTCTCTAAATGTACGCGTACTAACGTGGGTTCATCAGCTTTTATTTCACCTTTAGTTAACGCGAAGTGCGCTTGACCATCAATGGTGTCTTTAAACACAGTTAAATCGAACTCACCAAACGTTGTTGGTAATTTACATTGTGATACACGTTCAATCGTTGTTTCTGTTGCATTTCTAAACTCAATTAAATCAGCAATGGTACCCATTTTAATATCATGCTTTTTAGCAATTATTTCTAAATCTGGACGACGTGCCATCGTGCCGTCTTCATTTAAAATTTCAACAATCACTGCCGCAGGCTCTAGACCTGCCATGCGGGCTAAATCAACTCCAGCTTCAGTATGACCGGCACGATTAAGTACACCACCATCTTTAGCAATTAACGGAAAAATATGACCTGGTTGCACAATATTTAAATGCGTCGCATCTTTAGCAACAGCGGCCAGTACCGTAGTTGCTCTATCACCTGCAGAAATCCCCGTCGTTACGCCCGTTGCGGCTTCAATAGAAACAGTAAAATTAGTACTAAATTGCGCATCATTTTTATCAACCATTAAAGGTAACTTTAAAACTTCACAACGCTCTTGCGTCATTGGCATACAAATCAAACCACGGCCATGTGTTGCCATGAAGTTAATCGCTTGCGGCGTTACCATTTCAGCTGCCATGATGAAATCACCTTCATTTTCTCGGTCTTCATCATCCATTAAAATAACCATCTTACCTAAAGCAATATCATCAATTATTTCTTGTGGTGTATGTAAATTCATTTGATTCTCTTTGGATATTTGTTTGTATTTCATTCACTTACCGTAATCCTCATAGTATTTTTCCTACACGGATGTAAGTACTAATAAGCCAGTGGTATAACGCACCTACCTGAGTGAAGTGAATAGTTAAATTTATTTAATAAAACCTGCTTTGTGCAATAACGATTCCGTCACATTTGACTTGGGTTCATCTGCAACACTTTCTTTCGTTAGTAAACGCTCTAAATAGCGAGCGATCAAATCAACTTCCAAGTTCACTTTAGTGCCTACCTGGTAGTGGGCAAAAATTGTTTCTTTTACTGTATGCGGTACAATCGTTAAACGGAACTGACCTCTACCGGAACCATCACTTAACGCATTAACGGTTAAGCTAGTACCATCAATCGTAACAGAGCCTTTTTCAGCAATATAATGAGCTATATCACTAGGCATTGAAAGCCAATATTCTATACTATTACCGTTGTTAGTAATGGACAAAATTTCAGATATTCCATCAACATGACCTGAAACCATATGGCCACCAAAACGAGTACTGGCTAACATCGCTTTTTCTAAATTAACCGCCATGCCTACATCATAGTTAACAAAGCCTGTTCGCTTAAGCGTTTCATTAGAAACATCAGCACTGTAACTATGTTGATCGTAATCTACCACCGTTAAACAAATACCATTGGTAGCAATTGAGTCGCCAAGTTTTACATCACTCATGTCAAGGTTATTGGTAGCAATCACTAAACGTGCTCCTTGAGCATTTATATTGATTGCTTTAATTTTACCAACTGCTTCAATTATTCCGGTAAACATATTACTTCTCTATTAGGTATTATCTATTTAGGTGCTGTCTATTTCGCTAATTTTTTAATGACGCAGTAATACGAATATCACAACCGACAAGTCGAACATCAGTAACAGCTAACGATTTAGCTTGCGATAAGGCAATAACATTAGGCATTTCAACCAAGTTTTTGCCATCGCCACCCATCAATTTGGGGGCTTGATAAAGTATAAGTTCATCAGCCAAGTTCTGCTCAATAAAGGCGCCAGCTAATTTGGCTCCTGATTCAACCAACACTTCGTTTAAGCCACGTTTCGCTAACATCATTAATAGCTTGGTTAAATTAACTTTATCCTCACCAACATTATTTTTAATGGTTGGTAATTGTACTTGCTCTACAAAATGAGGCCACTTAGGTAAGTTTTCAAGGGGTTGGTCTTTTAAAGTGCTGATAATTAATATCGGTGAGTCGATTTTGAAAAAATCCAACTCCGGTGTTAGACGGTTTTGGCTATCAATAACCACGCGGACAGGTTGGCGAATATCTTCTTTTTGATAACTTTGCTGTAGCTCGCCTAATTCAGACCAACGCACTGTCATTTTAGCATTGTCCGTTAGGATAGAATCTGCGCCTGAAATTATGCCGCAACTTCTGGCTCTTAACCTTTGTACGTCTTTTCTTGCTTCTGGTGATGTGATCCACTTACTTTCACCATTTTTCATTGCCGTTTTGCCATCAAGGCTTGCTGCAAGCTTTATACGCACATAAGGTAAAGCTTGAGTCATCAATTTAATGAAGCCAATGTTCAGCATTTTAGCTTCATTTTCAAGTAACCCAGATTCAGCTTTAATGCCCGCTCGCTCTAGCATTGCTAAACCACGACCAGAGACTTCTGGATTGGGATCAACCATGGCAGCTATCACATGTTTTATACCAGCATCAATCAATGCTTGCGCACAAGGTGGTGTTCGACCAAAATGACTACAAGGCTCTAGCGTAACATATGCCGTTGCGCCTTTAATTAAAGTTGGGTTATTACGCTTGGCATCTGCTAGCGCATTAACCTCGGCATGGCCTTGCCCGGCTTTTTGATGAAAGCCTGTGCCAATGATTTGCGTTTTCTCTGCGCTATCATCTGCGGCGTTAGCAACTAATACACAACCTACACGTGGGTTGGGTGAAGTAGTGTATTGACCTTGTTTTGCTAATTTAATAGCTAATGCCATGTATAGATGACTTTGTTGGCTAAACACCTTGCTTCCTTTGCACTGTAGTTTTTATCGCTTTTTTATCACTATGCTTTCTTAGGCTAAGGCTTTCTTTGCCTAAGCGTGCTATTTCATCGGCAAATTCACTGATATCTTCAAACGATAAATACACCGAAGCGAAACGTAAATAGGCAACTTTATCTAATTCTTTCAGTTGTGCCATGATCAAATTACCTAACATTTCACTGGTAATTTCTCGCTCACCCGTAGCACGTAGTTGTGATTTTAATTTATTTATAGATAATTCAACTTGCTCAGTACTCACCGGACGCTTTTCTAAAGCACGGCTAAAGCCACTACGCATCTTATCCTCATTGAATGGCTCACGAGTACCATCACGCTTGATAATACGTGGCATCACCAATTCAGCACTCTCAAAAGTAGTATAACGCTCATGACAAGCGAGACATTCACGACGACGGCGAACTTGATGGCCATCAGAAACCAAACGTGAATCGATAACTTTGGTATCTGTTGCGCTACAAAAAGGACAATACATTATTTACCTATGGAAGTTATAAGTTATACGCGACGCTTTTCTTTCGACAAGCTTCCTTAAACAAGCTCAGGACAAACGGATAATAATAGCGGTTCATACTGTTAGCAATGGAAAAACAGTCTAAATACAGATCAAAAATGGCCGCTAATTGCGACCATTTTAATATAAATTCACTAACATTAGTGAATTAGTTTGTTAATCAAGTCACTATTTTTGATAAACAGGGAAACGACCACAAAGCTCAGATACTTGACCTTGTACACGAGCAATCACTTCTTCATTAGTGATGTCATCAAGAATGTCACAAATCCAGCCCGTTAGTGCATTAGTTTCTTCGACACCAAAACCACGACGGGTGATAGCTGGAGTACCAAGACGTAAACCACTAGTAACAAATGGAGAACGAGGATCGTTAGGTACAGAGTTTTTGTTTACTGTAATGTGTGCTCTACCTAAAGCCGCATCAGCATCTTTACCAGTAATATCTTTATCTATTAAATCAAGTAATAATAAATGGTTATCTGTACCATTTGAAACAACTTTATAACCACGTGCCTGTAATACAGTAACCATTGCTTTTGCATTAATTAAAACATTTTGCTGATATTCTTTAAACTCTGGCGCTAATGCTTCTTTAAATGCTACTGCTTTAGCAGCAATAATATGCATTAATGGGCCGCCTTGGCCACCTGGGAATACTGCACTGTTTAGTTTTTTGTAAACGGCTTCATCATCACAAGCAGAAACAATTAAACCGCCACGAGGGCCAGCTAATGTTTTATGCGTAGTTGTAGTAACTACATGAGCATGTGGTACTGGGTTTGGATAAAGACCTGCAGCAACAAGACCTGCAACGTGAGCCATATCTACGAAGAAATACGCACCAACACTATCGGCAATTTTACGCATGCGTGCCCAATCAACAATTCCAGAAAAAGCAGAAAAACCACCAATGATCATTTCAGGTTTGTGTTCATTCGCTAAACGTTCAACTTCGTCATAATCAATATCGCCAGTTTCTGGATGAAGACCATATTGAAATGCTTCGTATGATTTACCTGAGAAGTTTACATGCGAGCCATGAGTTAAGTGACCACCGTGAGCTAAGCTCATACCTAGCACTTTTCCGCCTGGTGTAACTAAAGCTTGAAAAACGGCAGAGTTTGCTTGTGAACCAGCGTGTGGCTGTACGTTAGCGTAAGTTGCGCCAAATAATTCTTTAGCGCGGTCAATGGCTAATTGTTCTGCGATATCAACATATTCACAACCACCATAATAACGTTTGCCTGGGTAACCTTCAGCATATTTGTTCGTTAATTGTGAGCCTTGTGCTTCAAGAACACGCGGGCTACAATAGTTTTCAGAAGCAATTAGTTCAATGTGCTCTTCTTGACGTACTTCTTCTTTGCACATTGCTTGATAAAGTTCAGGATCAAAATCGGCAATATTCATATCACGAGTAAACATGTTTTTTCCTCAAATAAACAGCCATGATAGCTGTAAGTTCTGACTGTACCCGTACCTTAACCATACAATTAAGAGTAGCGTACATTAAAGGGCTAAAATAATGCCGAACATTCTGCCTGAATTTGCTGAAAATGTATATGATAAAACGTCCTGTTTTAGTCTATTTTGTCTTGTCTTATGCCCGATTTATAGTTAGATAAACTTAAAGTACCAATAGGTACTTCGAATTTAAAAAAGTCATAAGCAAAATAACACCAGCACAGATAAATTAACTTAACGCTAACACAACTGTTTCAGAGCGTAACTTCTTAGCCATCAATAGCACTAATAAAATTGTAATACTAATAGTCACTAAGCCAGTAAAGCCCATTTGCGCCCACGATACGGGTAACCCTTTAAACAGATCTTCCATAATAAGTGATTGCCCTGAAATAGGTAACCAGTCTAGCCATTTGGGCTTATCATCAACAAACATCATAATTACTGGCACCATAGCGGGCAGCATAATAATCATAGAAACCATTGATTGTGCTTCTTTAAAGTTTTTTGATTGAAAAGCAACAAACAACTGTAATGCCGAAGCAAAAAAGCAAATAGGTAAGAGTAATAGGATCAATGCAGAAATAGTAAAAGCATCTAAACTAAAACTCGCACCAATTTTAGTTAAATCAATAAAACTCACTGAAAATGTAGTTAAACTTAAGGTTAATAATACGCCAATACAGGCAATTAAACTGGCACAGCAGAGCTTAGCCGAAACAATTTTAACGGTACTCACCGGTTGGCAAAGTAGCATCTCTAAAACATTGCGCTCACGCTCACCGGCGCTCGCATCGATAGCCACAGGTAAACCCGACATAAAGGCTGCCATTAATAAATACAAACCAAGCATCATAGAGATAATCATCGCGTTGGAGTTTGGTAGTGAAGTATCTTGCTCGATAAGATTAACGACTTGTAACAATCGCACATCAATACCACGTACTAACAAGCGTTTATAGCCAATAGCGCGAGCATAATTGGTAACGGTATGTTTTATCCGTCGTACCGGTGATAAATTGGCTTTTTCGCTATAATCAGCACTGAGGTAAATATCAATCGGTTTGCCGTCTAACATGTTCTGATTAAAACTTGGCGGAATGGTTAGTGTTAGGTTACGCTCATCCCAAATAGTTTTTTTATCAGTGGGTGCATCAGTAAATAATAAGATATTTTCATCATTCAAAGCGTTAATCAATTTAGGCGCATATACTGCTCCTGATACTTTAAGGTAGATAGCAGGAGTTTCTACGGCTTCCTTGATCATCACTTTAGACATCGCAAAAATCATTACCGGCGCCATTACAGCCATCATCATCGCCATCATCATGGCACGCTTATCTCTAAAGGCTTCTTTCAATTCTTTACTGAGTAACGCTTTGAACTGAATCATCCTTGGACTCCTTCAACTGCCTTGATATTGAGACCATTCATCATCGCGCTCACATCAGCTAACATCGCATGCTTATCTCTAAAGGCTTCTTTCAATTCTTTATTAAGCAATGCTATAAACTGGCTTATGTTAAAAGTAATCATGCGGCTACACCTTCATCTGAGCCGATAATTTTAACAAAGGCTTCTTCTAAATGAGTTTCGCCCGCTAGCTCGCATAATTCTTTTGGCGTGCCTTGCGCTGCTAATTTTCCATTTGCCACAATAATCACACGATCGCACAGTGCGGCTACTTCTTGCATGACGTGAGATGAGAATAAAATACAATGGCCTTTCGCTTTAAAGCGAGCAAGATAATTACGCAGTACACGTGTACTCATCACATCAAGCCCACGAGTTGGCTCATCAAGCACGAAGTTTTTAGGTTGGTGAACGAGTGCTTGCGCTAAGGTTACCTTCATTCGTTGCCCTTGAGAAAAGCCGAGTGTTTTTCGATACGCTAACTCAGTCATATCTAAATCATGAAGCACAGTCTCTATAGCTTGATGTTTAGCATTACCTTGTAAACCATGAATACTGGCAAAATAATCAATTTGCTCATAAGCAGTTAAACGCTCATATAGACCAAATTTATCAGGGAATATACCTAAACGAGCTCTAGCTGCAAGAGGATCATCAACTACATTTATACCATCAATAGTGGCACTGCCTTCATCAGCTTTAAGCAAACCATAAAGCGTTCGCAAACACGTGGTTTTCCCCGCACCATTAGGACCTAAAACCCCCGTAATCTCGCCATCATTAGCAATAAAAGACAAACCATCAAGGGCTATTACTGGGCTTTCTTCTTTTCGAAAAAAACTCTTTTTAGCACCACCAAACGATTTACGTAAATTATTCACTTCAATCATTATTTAGTACCTTCTTGTGCTTTAGTCGATAAATTCAATCCTATTGTCCCACCATTTAGATTGGTCATAAAAGATTCATTAGGAACATCAGCTAAACAGGATTCATCTAGCGCTTTTGGTTTAAGTGAGGTTAAAAACTCATTAATCAGGTCGCTAGCACAAGTACTCATCGCGACGGTATGCGCTGCATTTTTCACTACGATGTGATGATTATTTGGCAAAGAATTAGCACTGTATTCACCGTTACTTGGCGGTGTAACAGGATCTAAATCACCCGATAAAATGAGTGTTGGAATATCAACCGTTACTGGTTTATAGAATGCATCACTTGGCCGATATTGAGGCCACAAAGGGCAAGCTATTTTGAAACCAAAATGACTATCGCCACCACCAAAATCATTATTTGCATCTCGTTCAAAATCCGTTGTTGATATTCTTGGGTAATCTTCATTACAAGTAATGTTAAATAATAAGCCAATATAAATACCCTGCCCTCCTTCTGTTTGTGCTATTAAGCCAGCCAAGGGTATATAGTTGCCTAAAAAAGCTTGATGAATAACCAAAGGTACCAATGAACGTGTTGCCACTGAGTATAATTGACTTCGAATCGTGCCCAGTAATTTAGCCTTACTTATCACAAACTTGGTCTGTGTTCCTAACCGAGGATGAGCAATATTTACTTGTTCTGGTGCTTTTTCTAGGCGTGCTAGTAACGTTTGAAATTCTTGCTCAAGTTGCGGGAATGCTTGCTGACAACTAGACTCATTTTGACAGTTTGTTAATAATAAATTAAATGAACGTGCCGAACTTTGACCAAATAAACCAATTGGCACTTCAATTGGCCCCACACTGTCTAACACTACACTACGTAAAGACTCAGGAAACATGCGCATATAAACAAGCCCTGCCCGTGTACCATATGAACCACCATAAATATTAATTTGTTGATGACCTAACGCTAGGCGCACAGCATCAAAATCTCTTATCGCATTTTCTGAATTATATTGACTCAGATCCCCAGTTAAATTAATTAAACAGTCTTTGATATCTTGAACAGAAAAATCTTCTGGTGTTAACGCATAAACATTTTGCTCTACCGCATCTTCGCATTGCAAAGGATGGGATGCTCCTGTTCCTCGTTGATCTACTAAAATCAAATCTCGTGTTTTACGAACTTCATAAAATACATTTGTTAAACCTGAGGCTAATTCTGCAGCTGCTTGCCCTGGACCACCCGCAAGAAACATTAATGGGGTTTTATCATCACTACTATCTATTGCAGGTAATACCACAAAATTTATCGTGATTTTATCGCCATCTACTTTGCTGTAATCTTCAAGTACTTGCAATTTACCACACTTCACTTGCGCTTTAATGCCATCTACATGGCAATTTTCTAGCGTAAACTGCTGATCTTGACCGTAAGCATTAATGCTTAAAAGTAAAATAAACAATGAAATAATCACCCTATTTTTTATCATTTGTCCCATCCATTTTGTTTTTTAAACAGTTTTTTACAAAATCAGTTGTATTCTATTTTATTTTTTCACCCTTTGGAATGTGACTATTTGTAACTATTTATAAATATTTATAAATAGCCATTCACAAACACCTTAATAAAAGATAAGGTTTAGTTATTGATTTCCCCTAAGTAGCAAAGGAATCCTCATGGAAATAAACCAGTGGGTAGATGAGTTGTTTGAAGTTTTTGACGAAGATAAAGATGGTGTAATAAGCCGCACAGAATTCGTAGAGTTAATTGATGTATTATTACAAGATAAAGGCCTTCGCATGTGCGAATCTATATTCAACCGCTTTGATACTAACCATAGTAATTCTATCTCTAAAGATGAGTTAAAAGAAATGGTGATAGAGTTAGCGTTATAATCTATACCTGTATTTTTTATTTAAAGTAGCTATTTATCTGAAGGCTACTATTTTCTTTGCCTTATTCACCTTAAAGGGCGCCAAGCGTATACTAATACGCTTTCTTCTATTGCTCTTTTAGATTCATCTAAGATTATAGTTATAAATACAAATTGTAATTATATGCCCCTGTAATTTATATATATTTAATTTAATTATGCAAGTTACTCCTAAAAAGTACCTACCTGATTAAGTGGACTGAAATACAGTTAAATTAAATGGAGCTGGACTACGGATAAATTAAATGGAGCTGGACTACGGATAAATTAAATATGAGTAAACTACAGGTAAATTAAATATGAGTAAACTACAGGTAAATTAAAGGGATGATATATGGCTAGATTAAACAGAGGTGGAATATAGTTAATACTAATCTAACCCCGTTTATTAATGCTTAATATTGTGGTTTAACTAATAAAAAAGAGTTGAACAAATTAAAAAATGGTGCCCCGACCCGGATTTGAACCAGGGACACGAGGATTTTCAATCCTCTGCTCTACCAACTGAGCTATCGGGGCATCGAATCATATCCTTAAAAAGAACCATGTTCGAACAGCGCGTATCATAGCTATAATTTTATAGGCTAGCAACCGTTTTTTATACTTTTTGAAACCTTATCGAAAATGATTAATTAAAGCTCAAAATCACCAAAATCCAAATCGCTATCGTTCACTACTTTAGATTTACTTGGTGGGTCTAATAATGAGGGTTGTTCAACTTCATATGGTATTTCTAATAAATTGACTTCTTCAACTGCTTTGGGTTTATTTTTATTCTGTTGACGTTTTTTTCTTTGGATACAACGTTTGATTATTTTTTGCTTGTTGTCATTATTAAGATTAATCCAATCCTGCCTTTCGTCACGCGTGCGCATACAACCAAGACAGTAGCCTTTATCATTTGACTGGCATATGCCTACACAAGGGCTTGGAACATCAAAAAACTCTAACTGCATTTATTAACCACCGTTAAATAAAAATGCGCCGTAAGTTAAGTATAACTTATCAGCGCACTATTTTAATATTGTTTAATATTGATAATACAATTAAGCGAGTTTATCAGTAGCAATATGATAATCAGGATCTTCAATTACATTGACTTCGACTAGATCACCGGCTTTTTTAAGTAATATCTTACATTCGTTGTTCAAATGTTTTAAATGTAAGGTTTTACCCTTCGCTAAATAACGTTCAGCTAAAGTATCAATAGCTTCAATAGCAGAGTGATCAGCGACACGAGAACGTTTAAATTCAATAATGATGTCATTACTATCATTTTCAACATCAAATTGTTCTAAAAAGGTAGATACTGAACCAAAGAAAATTGGACCTGTCACTTCATATACAGTAGAGCCATTTTCGTCGGTACTACGACTTACATTAATATGTTTTGCATGCTCCCAAGCAAAAACTAACGCTGAAACAATCACGCCAACAATAACGGCAATAGCTAAATCAGTTGCCACAGTAACGCCTGATACCAAAATAATAACGAAAGCATCAGCTTTTGGTACTTTATTTAAAATACGAAAACTTGACCATTCAAAGGTGCCAATAACTACAATAAACATTACGCCAACCAATGCCGCTAGCGGGATCATTTCAATTAAACCTGAAGCAAATAAAATAAAGCCAAGTAATGCTAATGCAGCTGTAATACCTGATGCGCGACCTCGGCCACCAGAGTTAACATTGATCATCGACTGGCCAATCATGGCACAACCACCCATGCCGCCGAAAAATCCGGTAACCGTATTTGCTGCGCCTTGGGCAATACACTCTTTATTTCCTCGACCACGGGTACCTGTTAGTTCATCAATTAAGGTTAATGTTAATAATGATTCAATTAAACCAATTGCCGCAAGTACTAATGCAAAAGGAAGAATAACTTTCAATGTTTCCAGATTAAATGGCACATTTGGTATAGAGAATTGTGGTAAACCACCAGCGATAGATGCCGCAGGGTCGTTAGTCATATCACGAAGAAAATCAACTACAGTACGGGTATCAAGCCCTAAACTTTGCACTAATACAGTAACAACAACAATAGCCACTAATGATGATGGTACCGCTTTAGTTAATTTTGGTAAAAAATGAATAATAGCCATAGTTAACATAATAAGTCCTGCCATTATCATCATAGGTGAACCTTGTAGCCATTCAAGTTCACCAGCACTATTAGTCACTTTAAATTGCCCTAACTGCGCTAAAAAAATCACAATAGCTAAACCATTTACAAAACCTAGCATAACCGGATGAGGGACTAAACGGATAAATTTACCGAGTTTAAATACGCCCGCGAGTATTTGCAGTAAGCCAGTAAGCACCACGGTAGCAAATAAATACTCTACACCATGTATAGCAACCAAACTAACCATGACTACAGCCATAGCGCCAGTTGCACCAGAGATCATACCTGGACGACCACCAAAAATAGCGGTAATTAAGCCCACCATAAAAGCAGCATATAAACCGACAAGTGGCTCAACACCAGCAACAAAAGCAAAAGCTACCGCTTCAGGCACTAAAGCCAATGCGACGGTTAAGCCCGACAGCACGTCATTTTTCAGGTTCGACGCTTTACTCGCGTGTAATTCAAACATTTTTATCTCATTGGTTATATTATTGCGGTGTATTGGTAAAACATACATACGCGAAATTATCTGCTAAAAGTCAACTGAGTATAGGCGACTATTTAAGAAACATAGGGATTTTAAAGGGCGGGATGGTATAGATTTAATCAATAAAAGTCAATAATTGCAGGTTTTTACAACTAAATAAAAGCATTAAATTTTACTATTAAGAGGCTTTATTCACCAACAACTTTTTTTCCTTCACTTGTACGATAGGGACTTTAACTTTAAAATAAACGCCCTGTTCTACATCAAGTGAGCTAATAGTCCCCCCTAGTTTTGCATTAACTAAGTTAAAAACAATATTTAATCCTAAACCAGTTCCACCTTGACCACGTTTCGTCGTTACAAAGGGATCAAATATTCGTTTTTTGAATTTATCTTCAATACCTTTGCCGTTGTCACAATAAACTAAAGTTAAGAAACCTTCGCTATGGGTAAAAGTGATGGATATTTCTCCCTCTCGACGATCTTCAAAGCCGTGGATATGAGAGTTCATTAAAAAGTTAGTGATGATTTGATTCCACGCGCTCGGAAAGGTAAGCAAGCTAAAGTCTTTATCAACGTCAATATGTATATGATATTCTTTATGTTTGAACAGTGTTCTCACTGTATTGACCACATCATAAACATGTTTATGTAAATTTATATTAACTTCTGTGTCGGTATGTTGCTCAACAGCAACAGATTTAAAGCTACGAATTAAATCGACCGATTTATTTAAGCTCCGTTCAATAATTTGTTCATATTCACTCAGTAAATTTAACGTGTCAGTTAAATATGATTTGGTTAGCTCTTGTGACTCAATCGCTAATTTCAAGCTATCAACTTTTTCTTTTAAGGCACTAATTGAGGTGATGCAAATGCCTAAAGGGGTATTTACCTCATGAGCAACCCCAGCCACTAATTGTCCTAAAGATGCCATTTTTTCTGATTGCACTAACTGATCTTTCGCTAAGGTTAAATCATCAAGAGACTGTTGTAATTGTTTATTACTCTCTTCAACTTTTGCTGTTCTGTCGTGTACCTTAACTTCTAATTCACCATTTAAGGCCAATAAAGCATTTTCAGCATCTTCTAATTTAACTATCTCATCTTGAAGCTTCACTCTCATACCATTAATCGCGTTGACTAAGTAATCCAGCTCATCTTCAACCTCTGGTCGATTAGATAAGACAAGTTCTTCATCTAAATTATGGGTGGCAAGTTGCAGGGCATAACGAGTGATTCTAAAAAGATGACTAGTAATGAGTTTATTTACAATAATAATTATAAAAAAAGCAATGATAAATATTTTAATAAACTCTGAGGTAAGAATAAAGCCAGCCTGCTGCCATAGCCTGTGGTATATATCTTGATAATCAGCATAAACTTGCAATTTACCGACGCTTTTCCCATCATAAAAAATAGGGAACTCAACAAACTTTTTTACATCAATCGCTTCATTGCCAAATTGTTGGTGATAATCGAAGTCGTTCTCAACCTTAACAAAACCAATATCAGGTAAATCAACTATCCCTTGAATTTGTTGAGCAACTAGTGGTTTATTAAAATCCCATAAACTACTCGCAATAGAAGGAAGATAGCTTTTTTCAATATTATTAAAACGTTGTTCTAATAAATTGATGTCATCTTGAAAAAAAGAATAAAGTTGTACTAAGGTTGAGCACACAGAAACACAAACGCTACATAATAAAATATAAAGCAATAATCGCTTAGTAAGTTTATCATTGATTTCAATTGCCTTATTCATTAATGCCACTCATTGAAACAGGAAGGTTTTATTCTTATAAAACTATTTAAGGCTTGTTAAAGATAAAAGTCAACTGCAAACAACTTTCATTAACCTATATTTAACACTCAGCCAGTAATTTTACTAGCTGTAACGATTTACATATTGCCATTCTCATACTGGCTTTATTAAAAAGTGTCAGCATTGATGTCAGAAATGGCAAGTTCTATTAACACAACAAAGTTATCTTTATAAAATGAAATTTACCTTATATGATTATTTTAACTCCTCTTTATAAAATGAATTTATGAAAAAATTAATCACACTATGTATTTTATTTTTCCTGTTAAGTGCTTGCAGTAACAAGCCAAAAATTCACATTGATTTTAACCAAGAAACAAATTTTCAATTATTTCGCAGTTTTCAATTTTATCCTCAAGTGAATAATTCGATTGATGCAAACCCTATTATGGCAAATCGAATACAAAGCGTCATTGAGTATATTTTAATCAATAAGGGCTTAACAAAAAGAACTTTTGTCGACAAGAACAGTGCCGACTTAACCATTAATATTAATTTTACTCAAAAAGAAATAGCTAATAACTCTTCATTTAGTATTGGCTTAGGCACATCAAAAACAGGCAGTAACTCCAGAGGAAGTATTGGTGTTAGTACTAGCATCCCAATAAATAGTGAAGCTGATTTAATCACTACAATAGTGATTGATATCAGCAATGGAAAAAAGGCAATTTGGCACGGCAGTGATAGCTATGAAGCAAGTGGGAATTTATCATCGAAAGACATTGACGACGCAGTAACGTCTACTGTTAACGGTTTACTCGAAAATTTTCCGCCACAAGCTGCAGTTAAAGATGAAAAGTAAAACTAATAATTCGATTAAACTTATTAGTATCATAGACAAGCCATCACTCTGTGGGGAAGACTTTATAAATTTAGTATAACGAACTCACTAAAATAGAGTAATGCCAAAATATTAACGACTAATATTCAATTTTTAATGGCATTACTTCTATTAATTTATACTAATACTGCGTAGTTTCCACCTGCCAATAAACGGTATTAACTTTGCCATTTCTTAAAAAAGTAAATGATACTTCATCACCTTTTTTAACATTAGCCATACGCTGCTTAATTTTAATAGCAGACTCTACATCGGTAATTTTATGACCATTAATGGCCAATAAAATATCACCACCAAGCAAAATCGATATGTGACCAATAGTGACATTTATATTACCGCCTTTAAAACCCAATTTATCAGCTAGAGTGCGTGGCACTACATGTTGAATTAACATGCCATGTCCTGCAGAGTTGTTTAATGCATATGACTGTTGTTTGTTTAATAAAAAAGGGATAAAACCAGAGAACGTCCCAGGGTTACTGTTCATAATTTCTCGAATAGTATCAACAGAAACCACAAAGCCTAAACCATTGCTACCACCACTTTTCGACAAAATATGGCTAACAATACCAATAATTTCTCCTTTAGCATTAAACATTGGCCCACCTGAGTTGCCAACGTTAATTGAAGCATCTGTTTGTAATAATCGCGGCGTAATATCCGTTGCTGGAATTTTTTTACTCTCACGAATACCACTTAAATAACCAACAGATAAACTGTGGCTTACCCCATAAGGAGCACCAATAACCGTAACTTGCTCGCCTATTTGATAATCACCGGCCTTAGCTAAAGCCAATGGTTCTATATTTTGAGGAACATCAACTGCTTGGATCATAGCAAGATCAATCATCGACTCTACCCATACAACATGACCACTTGTTTTACTGCCATCAGCAAAAATCACTTCAATAGACGTTGCTTTATCAACAACATGGGCAGCGGTTAAAATTCGGCCTTGTTTATTGATCAATGCACCCGAACCTAAAGAGCCGGCAATACTCGCCTTATAAATCGCTTGTCCCGGTTTTGGATCCGCTAACGCTTTAACATGTAACTCAACAACAGCAGGGTTAACTGATTTGTAAAGTTTTTGAATGCTATTATCTGCACTCGCGCAAGAAATAATAAAGTTTAAACTAACAAGAACCAATAGTCGTAAGATAATCATAAGTAATGAAAAAACCTTTTATATAAAATATTTGGTCAGTTTACCTAATACAATTGAATTAAGCAGGTGTTTTGTCGGTGAAATTGTTATTATGATAAGGGAATATGCTTTTCAGGATAAATAAATGCAAATTATCGCAATACTCGCTTTAGCTTCTTTAATGTGGTTAATTTGGCAATTAATTAAAGCCAAACGTTTTACCCGTTTTAAACAACAAATAGAAGATGATTTAAAAGATAAAGTTATCGCTAGCATTAAAGAAGAATTAAATGAAAATCGCAGTACAACATTCCCCAATAATGAATGTCATCAAGCAGCAACATTATTTTATTGGTGCCAATATAAAAGCCGCATATTACATGCGGCTTTACAAAGAGAGATCATCACAGAACAATGGCTAAAAGATTCAGGTAATTTACGTAATGCCCAACATTTATTTCATGTTGAGAGAGAGTATTTACAATAAACTACTCACATCATCTTAACGTGTAACTAATTTACCGCGCTAAATTGGTAAGAATCTTATTTTGTCTTGGTCTTACACTTTAGCGAACTGTAAATCCCAAACACCATGGCCCAATCGCTGACCACGATTTTCAAATTTAGTTAATGGACGAGACTCTGGTCTTGGCACATAATCATTATTTTCAGATAAGTTATTATAGCCTTGAGCACTTTGCATATCCTCTAACATGCATTGTGCATAATTTTCCCAATCTGTCGCCATATGAAAAACACCACCAACATTGAGTTTTTGACGAATGGTTTCAACAAAGTCTGCTGAAACAATACGGCGCTTATGGTGTTTCTTCTTGTGCCATGGATCAGGGAAAAATAGCTGAACTGTAGTTAAGCTGTTTTCAGGGATGCAATCAGCTAAAATTTCAATCGCGTCATGTTCGAACACTTTTAAATTGGGTACGCATTCTTCCATCGCTAAAGCAATACAAGCGCCAACACCAGGTTTATGTACTTCAATACCAATAAAGTTCAATTGCGGTGCCGATTTAGCCATTTCAACTAATGACTTCCCCATGCCAAAACCTATTTCTAATACAACAGGGTTATCGTTAGTAAAAAGGCTTTTCAGATCAATTAAACCATCACTATGGTTTAGACCCATGGTTTCCCAATGATCATTTAAAGCACGCTCTTGCGCTTTAGTTAATCGACCTTCTCGCTTAACAAAACTACGTACTTTACGTATGTATTTACCTTCTTGCTCAGCTTGCTCTATGGTTTTATGTGTTTGTTCAGTTTTATCTGTCATCTTCTCTAATCTTTTAGTTTACGTTTGTAACGGTAACTTTCTTTAACTCTAAACAAATGGGCTTTAGACAAAGCCATATATACCCCATTTATGACGAATAAAGTTATTCAGCCCACCAAACATCGTAAAGCGCACTAACCGCAACAGATGTAGCACCATTGTCAGTTAACCACTTTTCAACCGCTGCGCGATTTTCATCAGTACATGAGCCTAATTTTTGTGTACAAATCAAGCCATGCCACAAAGAGTCACCCTCACCACCAAAACCTAAACCGCTAGGTTGAATAATTTCACTGAAAAACTTATCGATAAATGCATCTAACTCATCACTAGTGATGTCGTCATTTAATTGCCAAGCAACATCAAAACCTAACTCTTGAAATTCATCAACTCTTAATTTTTTACGTAGTCGCTCGCTTCGGTTTTTTGCGTCAATTTTCATGGCACAGCCTTATAATAATAGTTACTAAAAATAATTGCCGCTATTATACAGACTTCATCACGCGCAATAAAACAAATTTATTCAACTGTAAATTCAAGTAAACGATAAAAGCGGTCAAAGTAATAACGCTCACTAGTCATAGTAATTTTTCTTCTGTGGCGTTTTGCTTGTTCTGATAATTCAGCAATTAAATCACAACGCCAGAAGTCAGCTAAAAAAGGCTCTAATTTCTCAAACACAGAATTGAATATTCCAACTCGATTAAAAAAGTGTTCATTTGTATTTTCGGCATAATCAGCGATAAGTATTCTGCCTCCTGGTTTAGTAATTCGTATAGTTTCTGATAGTACGTTCGCACGTGAAAACACAGGAAGCTCATGTAGCAGAAAAAATAAAATGGCGCTATCGACACACTGATTGGCAATAGATATTTGCTCGGCATTAGACAAAAATAATTGGCATTTTTTATCGAGTATCTCTACTGGTATTTTCTTTTGTATTTGCTTTAATTGGATTGGCGCAATATCAAATAAATATAACTGATTAACATTGTCATGTTCGGCCAATTTTGGAAAGAACTCCCCGTAAGCGCATGAAATACCCGCTACTTTTTGCTTAGTATTAACTAACGAGTTTTCAGACGAAAATGAGTTTACCGCATCTTGCGCTATTTTATGATATTGCCCCCATAAAATACGATTAACAATAAAAGGACGGTCAAAAAAACCGACCCCTTTTGGCGATAAGTAAGCCCACCAATAATGCTTTGCTAAATACTCAGGTAATGCATATTGACTATATTCTTTTTTGCTAATGTTTTTGGAAACTTTATAAGGAAGAGTATTTATAATCATGATGTTATGAGAAAAAGTAAAACAACTAATAAGTTTTAATATAACGATTTATTTATCAGAACGAAACATTTTTTGAGTCCATGAATATAATTAGTTACACTGCCCCACGTTCTTAAAAATGAAGTTTATAATCATTAATAAACCTATTATGGCTACCTCATTACAAAAAATAGAAATATCATCTGAGTCAGCCCTGCAATTTTCGACTCAAGTAGTTGCTTGGTATCACCACCAAGGCAGAAAACATTTACCTTGGCAGCAAAACAAAACCCCTTATAGCGTTTGGGTTTCTGAAATTATGCTGCAACAAACTCAAGTAGCAACAGTTATACCTTATTATCAACGTTTTATGGCAAGCTTTCCAACCATTTCAAGTTTAGCCAATGCCGATGAAGATAATGTATTGCACCACTGGACAGGTTTAGGCTATTACGCCAGAGCGCGTAATTTGCATAAGGCTGCAAAACTAATCGACAGCGCACATAATGGTATTTTCCCTGAAGACATAGAACAAGTTATTGCGCTACCGGGTATAGGCCGCTCAACAGCAGGGGCTATTTTAAGTTTATCGCTTAACCAGCATCACCCTATTTTAGATGGTAACGTAAAACGCGTATTAGCCCGAAATTATTTAGTAGAAGGATATACTGGCTTAGCCAAATTTGATAAAACACTATGGCCGTTAAGTGAAGCTCTGACTCCCGCAACAGATACTGGTTTTTATACTCAGGCAATGATGGACCTAGGCGCCACGGTTTGCACACGCAGTAAACCTACTTGTGAAATATGCCCCGTAAAAACCAGTTGTTTAGCAATGGCTAGTTCTCAGCAAGCTGATTTCCCTCAAAAGAAGCCAAAGAAAAAAATTCCAGAAAAAAATACTATAATGGTGATTCCTAGGCTCACAACGGCAACGAGTGACAGCGTTCTAATGGAAAAGCGCCCTCCTACGGGTATTTGGGGAGGTTTATGGTGTTTTTATGAAGTAAGTCATAAAAGTGAAATTGCCCAGTTGTTAGAATCATTAGGTTTACAAGCCTTAACAGAACATGGCTCACACCAAGAATTAACACCATTTAGGCACACCTTTAGCCATTTTCATCTTGATATTTCGCCTATTATAATTGACTGTACACAAGCAAAGGCAGCTGCACTATCACAAATTAATAATCAAGAAATAAGCGAACCCAGAAAACAAAAATGGTATGATTTACGCGGTGAAGCTAGCGTAGGTCTAGCAGCATCAACAAAAAAACTGCTTAGCTTATTGCAAAAAAATTAACATCAGCAATAAATCACAGTAACAATTACTTATACCAGTTTCATTAATTAGGTGATCTATTTTATACGTAGGAAAAACGGTCAAACACAAGGCATTTATTTTAATAACTAGTTGTTCTAGCTATTAAATAAATAACGAAGTAGTTGGTCGTTTTAACAAGTAGAAATGATCACATAGTTAGTGAGATTGGTATCAACATTAAACAAGAGAAACTTATGAGCCGTACAGTATTTTGCCAAAATCTTAAAAAAGAAGGTGAAGGTTTAGCTTTTCAACTATACCCCGGTGAAGTGGGTAAACGCATCTTTGACAACATTTGCAAAGAAGCTTGGGGACATTGGCAAAAAAAACAAACAATGTTAATCAATGAAAAGAAAATGAACATGATGAATGTTGACGACCGCACTTTTTTAGAAACAGCCATGGTCGCCTATTTATTTGATGGCATAGAGCCAGATATAGAAGGTTACGTTCCACCGAGTAAATAGTAGACATAAAGCAGTTATGAGTATTAAAAACGTACTCGAGTGCCTTTAAAAGCGACAAAGCGCAGAAAAAAACACCAAACAGAAATTTAATTAAAAAAAAGGGTTGACGGAGTTAAAGAAAAACAGTCTAATACGCCCCATCTTAACGAGGCAGAGAAAACGCTTAGTTAGATGCCCCGATAGCTCAGTTGGTAGAGCAGAGGATTGAAAATCCTCGTGTCCCTGGTTCAAATCCGGGTCGGGGCACCATTTTACAAGTATTAACAATTAGTTACTGTTAATACGGTGCCAAGATAATAAGTTCATAAAGAACATTATTATCGCACACAGCTTTGTGTGCCGACTTAGCTCAGTTGGTAGAGCAACTGACTTGTAATCAGTAGGTCGCCAGTTCGACTCCGGCAGTCGGCACCATTCATTCCGTAAGGAAGAAACGAAACCTTAACAGCAATGTTAAGGTTTTTTTTCGTCTTCAATAAAGTAACAGCACCGCTCACGCTGAGCTTGTCAAAGTTAGGCTGGTCTTTATGGCGACAATCTGTTTAATGTAGATATCTCTTCCCTGATATCAACCGCTAGCGAAGCACCCCCTACCGCACCATGAGAGACCCAGTATTTATGCCACGCTTAAAGTGAAGTATTAATACCAATCTCACTAATGAAACTGGTATCAATCAACATTTTATTGTTTTAAATCAAACTATTGTTGTTATATGTTAATTCTTGTAGTATTTTGTTCAGCTAAGTTTTGTTGTTATAAATCAATGGTGTATTATATGCGCGTTATTCTTACACCGTTCTTGCGCTTCTTAAACTGATTTATTCTATTTGTTATTTCCAAATAGACTGCTTGAAAATAGAAATGTATTTTAATGTGTTGTTTTTAGTAAAAAAGGATTTGTAATGAGTTTTAAATTTAATCGTTGGAAAAGTGTTCCGGTATCTTTACTTGCTGTTTTTATTGTCACGGGGTGTTCTATTGCGCCAAAGCCATGGGAAAAAGATGAAATTAAAGAGGCGTCAAAACAAGACCTGATCGCTTTAGATAGAACTGAAAAAATCACCAAAGAAATATCTTTGGATGAAGCGATTCATCGTGGCGTAAAATATAATCGTCAAAAACGAGTCAAAATGATGGAAGCGGCACTTGCTGACAAACAGCTTGATTTATTGAAATTTGATATGTTGCCAACCCTAGCTGCAAATGCAGGTTATGCGAAAAGAGATAACTATGCGGCATCTGCAAGTACAGTATTTACAGATGGAAAACCGGCGGAGCTAGCAGACAGTCCAACTTACTCGGTTAGTCAGGGAAAACAACAAACGACAGCAGACATAACGTTTAGTTGGAATGTTTTAGATTTTGGTTTGTCTTATGTAAAAGCCGAACAACAGTCTGATAGATTTCTCATCTCAAAAGAAAATGAGCGTAAAGTTCTTTTTAACATCACCCAAGAGATTAGAAAAGCTTATTATCAAGCGGTAACATCTGAAGAGTTGTTAAAAAGAATTCGTCCTCTTATGAAAGAGGTTAGAAGCGCGCTGCAAGACTCTGACAAAGTAAAAAAATTAAGATTAAAATCCCCTATAACGGCACTTACCTACCAAAGGGAACTGTTAGACGTTCTTAGAGATTTAACGAGTTTGGAAAAAACACTTGTCTTTTCTAAATTAGAATTATCAGAACTTATGGGACTTAAGCCCGGTACGCAGTTTGAATTAAAAGATAAAGTACAAAGTAGCTATGATCTACCAACCATTCCGTTTAATTTGTCTACCATGGAGAAAATAGCTCTAGAAAACAGGCCTGAAATTTTAGAGGGAAGATATAAAGAACGTATCAGTCAAAAAGAATTATCTGTGGTGATGTTAAGTATGCTTCCTGGTGTAAGTATTAATACTGGCTTTAACTACAACGATAGTGAATATTTACTAAACAATAATTGGCATAGTCTAGGTGCAAATGTTACATGGAACCTTTTAAATGTATTTAAATATGGTGCTATGAACGACGCTGCTGACGCAAAAATTGTTTTGGCAAAAGAAAGAAAGCTTGCAATTGCATTGGCAGTTATAACTCAGGTGCATCTTTCTGCTGTTAGATACAAGCAATCAGTGGGTGAGTATAAACTTTCTAAAACGTATTTAGATGTATCAGAAGGAATTTATGAGCAGGCTATAAATGCAAATAAACTTGATATGAATAGTGATCTTCTTATTATAAAAGAGAAACTAAGCTATCTACTCGCAACACTTAGGCATTCTGCAGCGTATGCAAATATGCAAAACAGTTACGGAAGAATTTATGCATCAATAGGTATCAATGAAGACGCGGATGTAGAGTATGCTAAAGATAACCTTTTAGTGAAAAATAATGAGCCGCTTATTTCAGAGCCAATTGTAGAAGAGCTTGTCGTAAATGATGAAATCGGTGCGCAAGAACAGCAGGAAAGCGGAAAAAAAATTGCTCATCCATTAGCTCAAAATATCACTACCCAACTTCCAGTCGCTTCAATAATGTCAGATGACTTTAATAACAAAGATTTTAATACTGCTCATATTTTACTTGAAGTAGGAGAAGTCTTAAATATAGAAGGCAAGGAACACACTGTTGAGAGAGGCGATACCATATCTGATTTGTCGGTAACTTATAATGAGCCGATTGAAGCAATGGTAAAAAACAATCTTTGGTTAGTAGAGCAAAACAGAATCAGCTTTAACTGATGAACCTGAACAAAATACTTGTTTTATTAAGTTGCGCCTTTTTGACAACCGCAAAAGCGGAGATAAACGCGAGAGCGATTATCAGCTCTATAGACCGAACGATATTATCGGCAGAAATCTCTGGTAATGTTGTTCACCTTCCATATGGAGAAGGAGAGTATTTCAAAAAAGGGGCACTTTTAGCGAAAATAGATTGCGCTATTTATAAAGCTCAAAAGAGAAAAATTGAGATCCAAAAACAGATAGCTTTTCATCAGATGCAAAAAAATGAACAGCTAGATGAATTGAACTCGATAGGAACTTTTGAGGTGTTAATCTCTAAAGAGGAGTATAACAAGCAAGATGCAGAGCTAGAGATAGTCTCTGTTAATGTAAATAGATGCAGAATTTACGCGCCATTTAATGGCAGAGTTGTAGAAAAAAAAGTAAATCTGCATCAAAGCGTTAAAGCGCAGCAAGAAATTTTAGAAATAGTTGGAACAGGCAACTTAGGCGCGAGAGTGGTGGTTAATGCTACGTGGCTAAGTTGGTTAAAAAAAGGTGACACACTCACCTTAAATGTTGATGAAACTAAAACAGTTATAAAAGCCACAGTTAAAGAGATCGGGGCAGTCGTTGATCCCACTAGCCAAACCGTATTAATAAGAGCAGAACTACTCAAACCTTATGGCAATATAATTGCGGGTATGAGTGGTACTGCAAATTTCAATTCTACAAAGTAGATGAAAGGATTTATCAATGAAAAAATCACGTAAAATCAAGCCGCTAATAAGCCATTTAGAACCAAGAATATTATTTGATGGCGCTGCTGTAGCAACCGCTGTAGACGCACTCGATAACAGTGACTTTGAAAGTTCATTGCTAGATCAAAATACTACACCTGTGGCGATTGAACCTTTATCTAGAGATAAAAATGAAGTGGCATTTGTTGATAGCGCAGTGGAAGATTATGACACCATTGTCAATGGTTTAGGGGCTGATGTTGAAGTTTTTATTATAAATTCTGAGACTGATGGACTAGCGCAAATAGCCTCTTTTCTTGAGGGAAAAGATGAAGTCGACGCAATTCATATTATCTCACATGGTAGTGTTGGTGAAATATCACTAGGTAGCTCACTGTTAAATGCACAGACTATTGACAACTCATCAGCTGCACTTGAAAGTATCTCAAATTCATTAAGTGAAAGTGGAGACATACTTTTATATGGCTGTAATGTAGCAAGTGATGGACGTGGGCAAGAATTTATAAATAAAATAGCCGCTAGCACTCAAGCGGATGTTGCTGCTTCTGATGACATCACGGGAGCAGCTGCTCTTGGTGGTGATTGGGATTTAGAAGTTAGTACGGGTGTGATTGAAACAGAAGAAATAGTTGTTAATAGTTATGAAGGGAAATTAGCTTCTTCTATTATTATGGATAATGGATTCGTAAGAACAGCAATCAGTCCAGATGGGACACTAGGTATAGGAGGAACTGGAAAACCAGGAATCCAGTACGATGCAGATGGTGGCGGAGACGATTTTTTAGATTCAGCTGATTACTTAACTCCTGGTTCACCCCAAGAACTTTTTTCAGTTAAGCATGCTGGTATTTTAGAAACTAATAATAATTCAAATTATACACGCCCTTCAATGGAGACAACAATAAGCGGTTCATCAAGTCAAGTAGTCGCGGTATCTACAACAGCAGATGGAAAGCTAGAAATAACCCAAACATATTCTCTCCCTGAAGGAGCAAAGGTTTTAACTATCAATGTAACAATAAAAAACATTTCTGGTTCAACAGTTGCTGATGTTAAATATTTAAGAAGTACGGATCCTGATGTTGATTCAAATGGTTTACCTGGTTCTACCTCAAGTACCAATAATACAAGAGGTACAGGAACATATAGTGCAAATGATTTTGTACTTTCAGAAGGTCCTGTAAGTGGAAGAGTTATTGGTTTATATAGTTCAAGCTCGGTAACCCATAATACTTCGGTTAGTGGCTGGACAAAAGATCCTGATGTTGCACTTGCTGGTGGCAATGTTGGTAATGGGGATAAAACGATTGATTTAGGTTTTAATATTGGGAGCTTAACTGCAGGAAGTAGTAGTTCATTCAATTTTCTATACGTTTTTGCAAATACTATTTCTCAAGCAGAAGCACAAATCTCTACAGCAGATTCAAATACAGCACCTACAGCGAGTGCTATTCCTACTCAGAATTTACAAGAAGGTTTTTCTTCATATACTATTGATTTAAAAAGTTACTTTTCAGATGTGGAAACAAGTTCAACAGATCTGAATTATAATTATAGCGGAAATACTGACACTGTTATTAGTATCGACGGCAATGGCATTGCTACAGTTACTGCAAAAAATGCTAATTGGTATGGGGTCGATAATGCAACTTTTACTGCTTCTGATTCTTATGGATTATCAGCATCACAAGAGGTGATTTTTAATGTAGCCTCTGTAAACGATGCCCCAACAGTATCAGACAATGCCACACTGAAACTTGAAGCCATACAAGAAGATGTAGATAGTTCAGACAACAAAGGGGCCAGCATTGATTATTTGTTTGACCCCGTTTTTAATGATATAGATAATCCTGATAGTTTAGGTTCAGTGGAAGTGGTAACGATAGGTGCAGACCCTTCTACAGAAGGGGTGTATGAGTATTCATCTGATAATGGAGCCAGTTGGAGTACCGTCAATGTTGGAGCATCATTAATAAGTGATGCTGATAAACTAAGGTTTAATCCGGTAGCGAACTATTTTGGCACACCTGGAACAATAGAAGTAAAAGTCAACGATCAAGGTTTTGGCTTAGGTGGAGTATTAACTTCAGCCAATACAGCAACCTTGTCCATTGAAGTTACCTCTGTCAATGATATTCCAGTAATCACTAGTGCTCAAGGAGCAGCTGAACTTACTGAAACAGCAGCTGATGATGTGCCTTCTTCTTCATTATTAACGGCAGGAGCATTAACAGGAACGTTAACAGCAACAGATGTTGAAGATGATGATGCTAGTGCTGCATTGGCATATGCAATCCAAGGTGGAACACTCGCTGGCTCTACTTATAGTTTACAAGGTAAATATGGCTTATTAACTTTAGATACAACAACAAAGGATTGGACATATTCAGCAAATAAACAAGTGGCATTAAATGCACTTGCTGCAGGAGATACTGATACCGATACGTTTGTGTTTAAAATAATCGATTCATCTGGTGCACAAGCAAATCAAACTTTGGATATTACGCTGGTTGGAACAAATGATTTACCACAAGTTGATGCTACTTTAAGTGATCAAACATTCATTGGAGATGGTAATTGGATTTATCAAATTCCTGCGAATACTTTTTCAGATAGAGAAGGAGATGGCTTTACTTATACTGTTGTACAAGTGGATAACGGTGGTACACAAGTAGGAGATGGTTCATTACCCGTTGGTGTAACATTTGATGAAGCTTCAAGAAGCTTTTTAGGTGATAAAGCTACTATAGTAAATGGTGATTTTTACTTCAAAGTGATTGCAACAGACCCAGAATCCGCAAGTGTAACAGATACTTTTCAAGTAACCTTTACTGATGTTGAAAATAGTGCTCCGATTGTAGAAAATCCAATAGATAGGGTGGCTATTGCAAGTGGAACGACGGGACTAATACATGTATTAGATATAAATACTTTTTCCGATGATCATGATGCCCCTGAAACATTAACTTATGCAGCAACTATTGCAGGGCTGTCGATTAATGATAATGCAACTGCAAATGCACTCAATTTTGATCCAGCAACAAGACAATTTGAAATTAATAATGGGGCTGTCGTTGATGGAAGATATATTATTGATGTTACGGCAACTGATAGTGGTGGTGAATCTACAACGACACAATTTGCTATTTATGTAGATGATGGCGTAGCGAGTACAATTTTAGCTGATCAAACAATAACTGATCAAACCTGGAATGGCTCAGGCGATCATACCTTTAAAATACCATCAGATGCTTTTATATTTGATGATGTAGCTGAAACTGTTGCTTACACAGCAACAGCAGATGGTAGTGCTTTACCCTCTTGGTTAACGTTAGATGCCACTACGGGAGTACTTTCTGGAAATCCACCTCATGGTGCTGCCGCTGATTATGCAATTATAATTACAGCAACTGAAAGTGGACAAAGCTCAAACGACACCAATAGTTTCACTTTAACTATTGCCACACCAAATGATGCACCTACTATAAACGGTATAACAGTAGCCGCAGATCAATTAATAACAGAAGGTAATGATTTCAGCTATAACTTCGGTGAACTCTTTATAGACCCAGATGGAAATAGCGATGGAACATCAACTACTTCAACATTAACATATAGTGCAAAGGTTTGGGATGGCTCAACTTGGGGTGACGCACCTACTTGGCTTAGCGTAACAGGTACCACAATTTCTGGTACACCAATAGGAAATGTATCCTATTTAGACATCAAATTAATTGCGACAGATACCGGTGGTGTAACTAATGAAACGACATTTAAATTAGATTTACAAGATCCCGCTGCGACTAATACTGTTGGTGCTTATACCGCAAACAATCCAGGCGTTGTAACCCTTGGTGGAACGCCAACAGAAGGGCAAACGTTAACTGTATCGTCTATCACAGATTCTGATGGAGATGGTTCAATTACCAATACTACTTATCAATGGCAAGTGAGCACTGATAGTGGCACGACCTGGACAGATATTAGTAATGCAACAGATATCAATTATACCTTAACCAATAATGAAGCAAGTAAACAAGTTAGAGCAAAAGTATTTTATACCGATGGTGGCGATGTTGCTGAAGTTCAAGAATCCGATGCCTTATCTATCGCAAATGTAGATGATGCGGGTTTAGTCACTTTATCAGGAGGTTCGGCATCAGGAAATGTTGTCATTGCAACAATAAATGATAGTGATGGTTTAGTGGGTGTTGAACCCATTTATACCTGGTTTCGTTCAGATAATAATACTGGACCAGGAACACCAATTAGTGGTGCATCAGGTAGCTCTTATACATTAACAAATGATGATGGTAATAAATATATCAGAGTTGTTGTGTCTTATACCGATACTCAAGGTACAGCAAATACACCAGAAGCCATAAGTATTGCGCCTGTTCAATTAGGCGCTGTTGCCCCAGATGCCATTAATGATACCAATAGTATTACAGAAAGTGGTGGATTGAATAATGCAACACTTGGTGATCAAATCATAAATGGAAATTTATTTACCAATGATACAGACCAAAACATTGGTGATACACAAACGTTAGTAGAAGTAAGAGTTGGAAGTATTGATGGTGCAGGAAGTGGTGTCGTGTCAGGCGTTGATGTCAATGGAAATATTATTTATAGCATAGATGGTAGTTATGGCACCTTAACAATTGATGAGGCCACAGGCGAATATTTTTATACACTTAATGAAACAAATGTTTATATAGAAGGATTGAATGCAGGAGATACATTAACAGAGTCATTCAATTATACGGTTAAAGATTCAACAGAAAAAAATGATATTGCCGTTTTAAATATTACTATTAATGGGTCTGATGATAAATTAATTCTGACAACCGATATGGAATCTTCAGACTTAGTTGAAGCGGGTGGAATAAATAATGCTGAGGCGGGTACCAATAAAGCAAGTATCACTTTTACAGCTATAGATGTTGATAATGAGGTGAGTTTTGACTTAGATGTCACTTGGATTCAAGAAAGTGATATCAACAAATATACAAAGTCCACTGATTATGGAAGTATTCTTTTTGATGTATCAACAGGTGTAATGACATATACAATTTCTAATGATGTCTCTAAAGTACAATCTTTAAGACCAACAGATACAGTGGAAGAAATTATTTCAATAAAAGCAGTTTCTCTTGCAGCCTCTGATGAGGTTACAAAAGAGATAAAATTTATTATCAATGGAACAAATGATACTCCAAATATACAGATAGTAGACGTATCAACAACTTTAGCTGAAGGTGGTTCATTAAGTGATACTGGTTCAATTACCTTTACCGATGTGGATTTAGCCGATAGACCAACGGCAACAGAAGTTACAAAATCTGTAACCGCAGTAGAAGAAGATGGAACAACACCACTGGTATTAACCGCTGCTCAAACGGTAGATATAGAAGCAGCGTTTAGCATTGTTAACACAGGTACAAACACAAATAATGGTGAAGTTACTTGGGATTATACCATTGATGATACAAAGCTAGATTTCTTAGCTAATGATGAAGTAGTCACTGCAATTTTCACCATTACTGTAACAGATGATGCGGGGGCAACTGCTAGCCAAGACGTAACTATTACAATTGGAAGTACAAACGATCAACCCATAATAGATTCTATTACAGGAACTGGAGTATTAACAGAGCTTGATGGAACTGAATCAGGAACAACAGAGATAAGTGCAATAGGAACAATGACACTTTCAGATTTAGATGATACAGATACAGTAACATTATCTGAGGTGTTTAATAATGATATGTCATGGAGTGACGGAGCTATCACCACTGCTCAATTAAACGCAACTCAGGTTCAATCATTAATAGATGGGTTTGTCTTAAATAATACGGGTGCACTTGCCATTGATGATACCACTAATACAGTAAACAGTGGCTGGAGCTATACAACAGCTGATGATCTTAACTTCCTTGCAAATGGTGAAACATTAACACTTAGCTATACAGTTAGAGCAACAGATGATAGTGGCGTTGCATTAACCGAAGCATCTGCGACTAAAACGGTAACAGTAACCATTACAGGTACAAACGACCAACCAGTAATTGATACAATTATAACTTCTGGTACATTAACAGAGAAAGATGGAATACTTGCTGGATCTAATGAAGTAAGAGCAACAGGTACGATACAACTTTCAGATCTAGATGATACTGATACCGTCACCTTATCTGAAACATATAACGGTGATATGGTATGGAGTAATGGGAGTATCACCGCTGATGAATTAAGCACAACACAGGTTCAATCATTAATAGATGGGTTTATACTTGATGATGCGGGTGCTCTGGCCATTGATGATACCACTAATACCGTCGATAGCGCTTGGACATATTCAACTACTGATGATCTAAACTTTCTCGCAAAGGGTGAGACACTAACCTTTAGCTATACAGTGACAGCGACAGATGATAGCGGTGTTGCGTTAACCGAGGCATCTGCGACTAAAACGGTAACAATCACAATTACGGGTACCAACGACACGCCTGATATTCAAGCAATAGATGTAGCAGGAGAAATTCTGGAAGGCAGCATGCTTACCGATAATGGCTCAATCTCTTTCACCGATTTGGATCTGACCGATCGTGCGTTTGCAACAGAAGCAACTGCGATAGTTAGCGCTTTAAGTCAAGATGGCACGACAGTATTAGTGTTAACAGCGACACAGCGTGCTGATATAGAAGCTGCATTTACCATTAGCAATGCTTCAACAAACACCAATGATGGTGATGTGCTTTGGGGTTATACCATCACAGAGGCTAAGGTTGATTACTTAGGTGAAGGTGAAGTGGTTACAGCCGTATTTACCATTACGGTTACTGATGATGAAGGTGCAACAAATACTCAAGATGTAACGATTATTCTTGCCGGTACTAACGACGCGCCAGTGATACAGGCCATAGATGTATCGGGAAATATTCTGGAAGGAGACACACTAACAGATAGTGGTTCGGTGACCTTTACAGATGTTGATTTAACCGATAGTCCAGTGGCAACACAAGCAACAGTGACAGTCGCCGCGTTAAATCGAGATGGCACAACTGAATTGGCATTAAGTGAATCACAACGTGCTGATATAGAAGCTGGATTTAGTATTAATAACGCATCAACCAATACTAATAATGGTGAAGTTAGCTGGGATTATACAATCACAGAAGCGAAGTTAGATTTCTTAGCTGAGGGAGAGGTAGTCACAGCGAAATTTACGATTACAGTAACAGATGATGAAGGGGCAACAGCCACTCAAGATGTAGTTATTACCATTACAGGCAGCAACGATAAATCTGTTGTTTCAACGGAAAATATTGATGCACTAGAGCAAGCTTTTGGTACTGATTTTTCAATGGAAATATCAACAAAGTTTAGTGATGTTGACTTAACTGACAAGCTGAAATTTACCATTTCTGGATTACCCAATGGTTTAACTTATGATCAAGATACAGGGATTATTTCAGGTAAATTAGACGATATTGGTAGCTTTGACATTGTCATCAGCGCAGATGATGGTTCCAGCGTGACTACAAAAACATTTGAACTAGAAATTCTTGCTCCAGGGGAGATTGTTCCGGTAGAAGTCGTTAAGTCAACCGTTGAAGAGGTTATTGCACCTGCAGAACAAGTTGAAATAGCACGTGGTTCATCAGGAGCAGATTTAATTCAGGATACTTCTGAGAGTTCTACTGTCACTGACATACTCGACAATATTGACACTGTTCCGACGCCAAAAACTGGCACTTTAGAAAGTGTTCCCTCTAGCATAGACCTAGGTAAGGATGTAAAAGAGTCTGGAGCAGAAGGTTTAGTCCGAAGTGTTGATATAACGGTGACTGTAGACGTAAATGGTCAAGTGAGTTTTGATGATACGGTTGAGAGTATCGATTTTAAACTCCAAAGTATTAATTTTAAATCAGATATCGTTACCATTGATATTAGAGATGATTATCGATCAGAGCAGGAGGTTTACTCAGGAAGTTATAGTGATGGTAAAGCGTTACCATTAGGGTTAAACATTAATCGTCTGACGGGTCAGATTAGTGGTGTTATTCCTGAAGATATGCTGGATGAAGAAGGAAACATTGAGTTAGAAATCATTGCCTACAATGAAGCGACAAACGAGACCCGCATTTTAAAAGTTAAACTTAATATCGCTGAGATTAAAAGTGCGGTTAAATCAGTCGATTCTGTTGATGAAGTTACCTATATACCATTGAGTGAGCAGCTAGCGATGCAAAGTAATGAAATAAGTAATTATGGTGATGACCTGTCTAAACTTTTTGCAATCTAGGCTGAATAAAAAATAATAAAATATATAATCGAGCATAGTATCCATTTAAGTTTTATATGGGTAATATGCTCGAAAACTTATGTGTTAATTTTTAATTAAAAAGGTAAATTTACAGTTTGAAAAATATTGCTCAGTTATTGCAGCTTGAAGAGAATTGTCGTAATTGTGATAGTGCAGAAGAATTAAGCTACATCATAGTGAATGAGACAAGAGAACTCATTTCTTATGACCAAGCTGTTCTTATCTCACCAGACGTAAGTACTAAGTTGAGAGTACAAGCTATCTCTGATATTTCTGTAGTTGAAACAACATCTCCTTTTACTCAGTGGATTGAAGATGTATCAAATCACTTGATCGATATGGAAAGTTCATCTGCTTTACATGTCGTTAATATAAAAAAACATTTAACGCCACAACAGCAAACGGAGCTTAAAGATTTTAGTCCCTCGAATATATTATGGCTTCCTTTAACAACAACGAACAAAGAGATAGAAGTTAAATTCTATCTGATACTGTTTAAAAATAGCTTGTGGAGTGATAATGAACAGTCGCTTTTAAAACATCTTGCGTCTTCGTACAGTTATTTTTTATATTCATTACATAAATGTAGTTTTAACACATGGCTAAAAAACCGCTCTTTTAACAGTAAATATGTAAAAATTGCAGTGGCATTAATCATTTTGCTAATGTTTGTACCGATAAACTTGACAGTATTAGCTCCTTTGGAAGTTCAAGCTAAAAACCCTATTGTTATAACGTCACCATTAAACGGTGCTGTAGATAATGTCAAAGTACTGCCCGATCAAGTTGTAAAAAAAGGTGATTTGATTGTTAAATTAGAAAATACAGAATTTAAAAATAACTATATTATTGCACAAAGAACCCTCGAAGTTGCAAAGGCAAAGCTTCATACAACAAAACAAAGTAGCTTTGTCGATTATAGTAAAAAAAGCCAAATTGCCACTATTGAAGCAGAGGTACGGTTAAAAGAAGCTGAAATGGAGTTTGCAAAGTATGAGTTTGAAAAAACTGATATCTATGCAGAACAGTCAGGCACAGTAATTATCAATGATCCAAATGAATGGACAGGTAAACCCGTTGTTGTTGGTGAGCGAATTTTTCTGATAGCGGATCAAAATAGCATAGAGCTTAAAATAATGCTTCCGGTAAGTGATGCTATTTTTTTAAATGAAGGCGCTGTAGTAAAGATATTTTTTGATAACGATCCATTAAATACTTGGGGCGGTAAAATATCTCAAATATACTATGAGCCGCAATTAACACCTCAATCGGTTCTTTCTTATAAAATAATCGCGAATTTTGATAAAATTGATGAAAATGGATATGTACCAAAAATAGGTTTACGAGGAACCGCCAAAATATATTCAGAGAAAGTGGCTTTGTTTTTTTATCTGTTTAAGAAACCTATGACGTCAATAAGACAGTGGGTTGGTTGGTGATGAGCCAAGAAAATGAAAAAAAACTTCCCAAGTTAAGACAAGATTTAAAAATACTTAAAACCTCAGCAGGAGAAGATGGATCGAAAAGATGGCTTCTGTTCGACCCAATACAAAATAAATACTTCACCATTGTTCTAGACACCTTTGAGCTTATTTCTAAATGGAATGAAAACAAAACGGCAAGTGAGTTTTTAGAAGATCTGAAAACAGATGGCTATGAATTTGATCAAGCGAGTTTAGATACTTTCCTTCACTTTATAGTAACAAGTGGATTAACGGTTACTGACAACCACGAAGGTGTTGTAAGACTAGTCAATACAGCTAAGTCGGCTAAAAAAAATATATTCAAATGGTTGATACATAATTATCTTTTTATTCGAGTTCCTATTTTTAAACCCGATAGGTGGCTTGGTGAACAGTTACGTTATATGAACTTTTTTTATAGCAAAATGTGGCGAAATATTGTCCTTACTTTAGGTTTTGTTGGCATTATTTTAGTATTAAAAAATTGGGATGTTTATACTTCTACATTCCAACATTTTTTTTCTAAAGAGGGCTTGTTTTTTTACTTTATCGCACTCTTATTTATTAAGAGCCTTCATGAATTAGGGCATGCATTTACCGCCAAAAAGTATGGATGTAAAGTACCTGCTATGGGGGTTGCATTTTTAGTGTTATTCCCTGTTTTATATACCGATACAACCGACTCGTGGAAACTAAAGTCAAAATATAAACGTTTGAGGATTGTTCTTGCTGGTTTAAAGGTTGAGTTGTATTTAGCAATGATTGCAACTTTTCTGTGGTCTTTTACTCCAGACGGCATTATAAATAGCATACTTTTTATGGTTGCAACGACAAGTTGGATAACGTCAATACTTTTAAATGTCAGTCCATTTATGAGATTCGATGGTTATTACGCTTTATCGGATTGGAGTGCAAGTGAGAATTTACAACCGCGGTCTTTTGCAATGGCTAAATGGTACATAAGAAGAGCTGTTTTGGGGCTACAAGAAGAAGCGCCAGAGTATTTAAGCCTAAAGAAAAGAAATTTTTTTATAATTTTTGCAATATTAACATGGATATATAGGTTCTTTCTATTTCTTGGTATTGCTGTTTTAGTTTATTATTTTGCATTTAAAGTGTTAGGGATCATCCTTTTTTTAGTGGAGATCTTTTGGTTTATCTTATTGCCTATATATAAGGAGTTGAAAATCTGGTGGAATAAAAAAGAGAACATTACTCTTAATAAAAATAACAAAATATCTTTAGTCGTCTTTTTAGCAATAATTTTTATACTCTTTGTCCCTTGGAATACAAAAATAAATTTGCCGGCTATATTGCAAGTTGAAAATTATACCGATATTTATGCGAATAAAGCGTCACAAATTGCCGCAATTAATTTCAAAAGTGGTGATCGTGTTAATAAAGGTGATGTATTACTTTTATTAGATTCACCTAATTTATCTCTATCTATTGAAAAATGTAAACAAGAGATTGAGACAATTAAATTGGAATTAAAAAAACAGGCGGGTTCACAAGAAGTACTTGAAAAAGTTTTTTTACTTGAAGAGAGTTTAATACGTAAAGAGAAAGAGTTAGAAGGATTTCTTGCCGCTAATGCAATGCTAACTTTAGTTGCGCCTTTTGATGGATATATATACTTTAATGATACTTATGGTGTAAACCAATGGGTAAACCCTAAAGAGCCTATATTATCGATATACGATCCCAAAAATCTTAAAATAAGAGCATTTTGTCCTGAAGGAAGAATACGAGATATAGATGTTAACTCAGCTTCTTACTTTATATCAAATCTTGGTGAAGTTGATATTATCGATGTTGATATTAAATCTATTTCTGAAGTATCAACGCCTTATTTAAGGTATCCAGAGTTAAGTTCTGAATATGGTGGAGATATAGCGACAAGAGATGATTTTGACAAAAGAATGTATAGTGAAGAAGCATATTATCAAATAAATGCAGCTGTATTAAACAATAATAGAGCTTTTAAAATCAGAACAAAAGGTACTCTGGTTGTAAGCGGTGTAAGTAGGAGTATCGCCAATATATTTTTACTTAAAGTTGTCTCAGTTTTAATAAGAGAAAGTGGATTTTAGGCTTTGTGACAGCCTATAATGGCCGTGCGTTTTTTCGGACAATTCTAGTGAGTGATATTCATTTTGTTCATTCTAAGCTAAGACCCTCTAACACGCATAAAAATGCGTATTTATGCCACGCTTAAAGTGAAGCATTAACAATAAAAAGGCAAAAAAAATGCACCTATAGAATAGGTGCATAAAACATGAAACATTAGGGGAATAACATTACTGCTAAGTAAGAGTGTGCTTTTCAAACTAAGTTCAATTTATTTTATAAAAAATTTAATTATCGTAATAATACCGGAATCGTACCTAAAGGATTATTAGGTAAATCCTATAATCTATTTCGCTATGGCGCTAATTACCTTAAACTCTATTTACCAAAATTCTATTAACCTGACTTCAAATAACATTATATTATGGCTGACGAACGATTCATTCCATTTAGAAAGCAAGACATTATTCAAATGTGTTCTCAAGAGTTGACCGATAAAAATTCATCACAATCTTTTCAACAGTTTTGTCAGCTTCTTTCTAGCGTCATTCATTTTGACTATCACGAAGTGCTTGAGTCATTAAAAAACAACTATGCTCCATTTAATCCTAATGCCGATACTCAATCGTTAACTAACTTTACCTTAGAGCATCGTGAGCAATGTAAAACCGCTTTTGCCGACAATTTTGCTAAAATTTTAAATGCTGCCAACTTTGGAAAGGTAACTGAGCAAGACTTGCAAGAAGCACTTAACGAAGAATCATTATTTAAAGTCAGGCTTGAAGTAGAATTTGATGATTTTGAACAAGTGGTATTTTATCGTCGTGGGGAGTCGCAATTAAGTGAAACTATTACTTCACTTTGGGGCTTACGTAAACAAACCATCAACTTTACCAATTACGATCGTGTCGCCGTTTACATTACCTTCAAAGATAAAGCCTATTTTGAGCAAAAACAAAAGCAACCAATAGGCTTTGAGCCAAGTTCAACAATCATAAAACTATTTCAAAACGTTCCCAAAGCTGATTTAGAAATGCTATTTCCCAATAGTGAAGTAAGAATGCGCCCAATAGATAAAGTCATCATTGGCGCTTCTGCGGTCATTGGGGGAGCCGTAGTATTAGTAACTAAATTAGGGGCTTCAATCATACTTCTTGGCGCGTTATTAGCGTTTTGGCTAGGCTGGCGCTCAGAGTCAGTTGCTATGACACAACAGCATTTGATTTCATTTGGACTAGGTATGGGGGTTTTTGGCGGCTTTATCTTTAAAGAATGGAGTAAATTTAAAAATCGAAAAATTAAATTTATGAAAGCTCTTTCAGATAACCTTTATTTTAAAAACTTAGATAACAATGCCGGTGTATTCCATACACTCATTGATGCGGCAGAAGAAGAAGATTTTAAGGAGGCAGTTTTAGCCTACACCTTTTTACTGCAAGCGCCACAAGGGCTAAGTGCATCAAAATTGGATGAAACAATTGAAGCTTGGTTTAAAAGCAATTACCGCTGTCAGTTAGATTTTGAAATATCTGACGCCCTAGATAAGCTTGAACGTATGCAGTTGCTCACTTTAGATGGTGATAATTATCAAGCACTACCATTAACGCAAGCAAAAAAACACTTAGACCAGCGCTGGGATTCTATATTCGATTACAACCAGTAAATTTTAACAGCAAGCTCTGATTAGTTAAATCAATTAAAGTCACCTTGCCTATGTTTACAACAAACTGAGCAAATACTATATTGCCTCTAAAGAGAGTAAAATCCCCCATTTACTTTGTCAGCGGCTTAGCCAGCAATATAATTAACATGCACTCGGAAGTAGTTCTCAAATTGCCGAGTGCATCTAGGTTATTAAATAAATTCAACCTTGTGTTGGCGTTTATGCGCTGTTTTTCGTTTAGTAACACGCTGAATTATAAACCAGCCCATCCACATTATTGCCGTAAGCATTATAGCCGTTATTATTGCTGGCTTAGGGTTATCTGCGCTACTCACTGATCCTGCATACGTTGCAATGATGGCATAGGGAACCGAGCTGACATGCCACGCAAACAAAAACTTAGTAAAAGGCATTTTAGTCATACCCGACAAGCATGCTGTGACCTCTGGTAAAATGGGCATTGCTCTGGAAAATAAAATCATCAACACGCCGTACTGCTCAAATTGTTCTCTTACTTTTATTCGTTGCTGATAATCTTTAATCACTCTATTTTCTAATTTTTCACCATAAAAATAACTAATAATGTAACCCGTGATACCTGCAAACATTACCCCGGCTATTACCGTTATAGCGCCGTACAAATGCCCAAGAAAATAGCCACTCAATATCATTACCGTTAAGGTAGGTACGGCAATAAAAAGATCGGCAAACAATAACAATACAATGAGTGAGGCTAAATATAACTCATCGATACTCTTTGCCACCGTTAACCAACGTTCAATTTTATCAACACTGATAACACCGCTAAGTTTAGCCAGTATAAACGTTGTTGCAAATACACTAGCCAGTACTAGCATCAACTTTATTAAAGCGCGCATAAACGTCTCCTTAAGGGTAAATTATTTCGATTGAAATGGGAGCCGTAACATCGACGAGTTTAACTTTCGCGCGAGAGAAGCTTGGCGGCCCAAAGCCTAGCTTAGCTTCGTCTATATTATCGATGTTAACGACTACTTCTTTGGCACTAATTTTCTGGCTCATTAAACTTATTACTCCGATAAATAAAAATGTTCTAAAGATAAGATAAATATTATTTTTCATCTCAACTTTTGCTCATTATTGCTCTTGCTAGACTCGGTAATAATCGATTAATTAAGCGAAGAAGTTTCACCTTGCCAATATCATGTTCGAGAATTGATTTTTCTATTCCCTTGATAATTTCTGTGCTTACTTTTTCTGCCGTCATTTTGGATTTACCTCTCCCTTGTGTCATAGGTGTATCAACTAGCGGAAGGAAGGCCTGTAATACTTGCACTTGAGTATTGTTAAGTTGATGCCTCAAGGTTTGAGAAAAAATATTTAGCGCACCTTTACTTGCACAATAAATCGCTGACGTGGTCTTAGGCACTAACGCCAAAGCAGAATTAACGTTAAGAATAACCGCATCATGTTGGCGATTTAATATTGGTAATAACAAATAACAAAGACTGCATAAGGCGGTAAAGTTAATGGTAATTTCATCACCAATTGACTCAAAATTAAAATCATCGTCAATAAAGCTAGGTGTATATTGAACGGCGGCATTATTGATAAGTACATCCAAACTTTGTATTTCAACACTGAGCTGTTGCGCCGCAACTTGTAGCTCGTCAATATTTTTAAAATCGGCTTTATACGCAACAACTCGCGGGAATTCATCTAGTAATTTGTTGATTTTATCTTGATTTCTCGCAATGATATAAAGGCTATTGCTCTGGTAGAGTTTCTCTACCAACTTCAATCCGATCCCTGATGTGGCGCCTGTAATAAGAATTTTTTTATTAATTAACTGCATATTTACTCCTAACATTATTAGTTGCTAGTTATATTAAATAAACTAATTCAGGTGATCGTTAACCTAGGTTAAAAAATGAATTTTAATGAATTGCTACAACAATTTGGCACTAGCCAATGTTATAAAAAGAAGTCTTATGTATTTTCCCAAGGCGATGAAAATAAATATTTATATCTGGTGTTAGAGGGAGTATTAAAAGCGAGTTACAACGATAAAGATGGTAAGGAATACATCAAATCATTTCTCTTTTCTGGCGATAGTATTGCTAGCTCTCAGGCGTTGAGTGGTGGCTCTTGCAGCTTTAGTTTACTCTGCTTAAAAGAAACAAAACTAATAAAGTTATCTTATCAAGAAGTCCGTCAGGCTGCGGCCAATAATCTTGATACTGCCAATTCAATTATTGAACTGTTAATGTCTTTTGCCATGAAAAAAGAGCAACGAGAGTATGAACTATTATGTTTGAGTGCTGAGCAAAGATATAAAAATTTACTGACAAAATATCCCGATATCTCTCAACAAATAACCCAAAACGATATCGCTAGATACCTTGGAATTACCCCCGTTGCGTTAAGTCGAATCAAGCATAAACCAAGGTAATTCAATTATCTCTAGCAGTTGGCATCAATCATTTTCTGATATCAGACTCAATTTAAACCTTGCTCTGCTGAGAAAGTTATATGCCATGCCACTTGAAGATGCTCGTTTCAAGTGGCATGGGTATAACGTAAACATAGTTACCAAAATTCGCCTAATTTACATTGAATTCACACCGCTTGTTTTATGCTATTAGCAATTCAATGAGAGGTGAAACCCATGTTAATCAAAAAACTATGTCAATCAGTAGTAAGTCTTTACTTACTTTCTACCTCGGTTCTAGCAACCGAACAATTTTCAGAAAACATTAATGCATTACTAACACAGCACAACTTACCAGGTGCGGTGGTATTAATAAAAAAAGGTGATGAAACTATTCACTACAATGCTTATGGAAAAGTAAACGTTGAACAAACACCACTCATGCAAAAAGATGCTATTTTTCGTCTGTTTTCTATGAGTAAACCTATTACAGCCGTCGCTTTATTACAGCTAATTGACCAAAATAAAATATCCTTAACAGATGATATTCGAACATACCTACCAAACGTTAAACCGTTTGAGTTTGAAGGTAAACAACAAATAGTTACCGTTCATCAATTACTCTCACATACCGCAGGATTTGGTTATGGCGGCGGCTTTAAGAGCTGGGTCGACATTCGATATTTATTGGCAAACCCTTTAAGTCGTAGCAATAACTTAACCGAATTAATGGATGATCTTTCCGGTATTGATTTAAAGTTTACTCCTGGCAGTAAGTTTAAATACAGTATTGCTAGCGATATTCAAGGCGCTATTATTGAGGCTGTTTCAAAAATGCCATTAGCTGAATACTTCCAACAGAATATATTTACGCCGTTAAAAATGAAAGACACAGGTTTTTATGTCCCTAAAAGTCAACAACATCGCTTAGTTGACATGTATGAGTATGACGCATCTACCTTTGAGAACGCTATTGCATTTAATCAAGAAAAAATATCACTGACTGAAGAAGGAGAAAGCAGTGAATACCTTGAGCAAGTACAGCTTGCTTCCGGTGGCGGTGGTTTAGTGTCTACAGCAAAGGATTACAGTAACTTTGTTACTATGTTGCAAAATAAAGGGAAATTTAATGGTAAATCGATATTATCAGCGTCTTTAATCAAAAAGATGTTAAGCTCAAAAACAACAGGATTAGATACGCATTTTTTACCAAGAATCTATCAAGGTGTTGGTTTCGGTTACGGTATAGGTATAAAAGAAACCAGTGGTGATATTCGCAACCAAGGCAGCTATTTTTGGGCTGGTATGGGTGGCACGCTATTTTGGGCAGACCCGATTGCAGACATACAAGTTGTTGCCATGATGCAGGTTGAAGATGGTTGGATTGCACTAGAAAAATGGCTAGTACCTGAAGTGTATAAAATGATTAAAGATAGAGAGTAAATCACCGCATGGTAAACGTTTTAATCGTCGAAGATGATGTCGATATCTCACAAGGTATCGCTGAATTTTTAGAGCCAAAAGGTTATCAGCTAGATTTTGCTTATAATGGCAAACAAGCCATGAGCCTGCTTAATGCGCATAGCTATGATCTAGTATTGCTTGATATTAACTTGCCTTTTATCGATGGTTTCGATGTTTGCCGTTCATTACTGCATCACCAATTAACAACATTGCCTGTTATCATTATGTCAGCGAGAGGTGCTACTGACGATATTTTAAAAGGCTTTGAATCCGGTGCTTGGGATTACTTAGTTAAACCATTTTCGTTTGCTGAATTATCTGCCCGCATCGAGGTAAACTTAAACAAAGCTAACTTGAGTAACGTTAGCAATGCTAATGAACCTAGCCATATTTTTAATGGTGTTGAACTTGACACAAATACATTAATTTTTCACTTTGATAATCAAGCAATACAGTTACACCAAGTCGGTTTTGATATTGTAGCCGCACTGCTCAATGTAGCGCCTGATGTAGTAAAAACAAAAACACTTCACCAAATACTGTGGGGAGAAGATACACCTGATAGCAACCCTTTAAGAGCCCATATTTATAAATTGAGAAAACAGTTTAACCAAACGTTTGAGCAACCATTTATAACAACAGTAAAAGGCATAGGATACCGTTTTGAGGTTCTTTAAATCAGCTACCTTATCAATCAGACTAACAAAGGTTATCACCTTACTGACTTTTTGCTTATTTGTGGTGTTTTCACTAGTCACTTTTTTCGTTGCTTACTCGCTCGAAGACGTGATGTTTAATCAGCAACTACAACAAGCAAATACCCAATTACAGCAACACCAATCATTGCCGCTGAACATTAAAAAAATTCCTGACCTAGCGGAGTTTGGTTTAACATTATCTCCCAATAAACAGTTTATCGAGTTTGATGCTGATGATTTATTTGGTGAGTTTAGCTACCAAAGGAAACATTTTCACTACATGAAGCTCACTGACGGGTTGCTTTTGATGGATGTAACCGAGCAGGTTGTGGTTAAACGTGGTGCTAAAGACATTTTCTTCATTTTATTACTGGTTTTTCTGTTTTGTATTCTAGTGTCGGTGTTCATTGCCAGGGCTATTTCAGCCCATGCCTTAAAGCCTTTTCATCATTTGAGTCAACATTTTCAACAAAAAAATAAACCACAGAGCGAATCATTTACAAACGCTAGCGATATTGACAAGGATATTGAAGAAGCTGACGTAAAAATAATTGCCGAGCAGTTAGAACAAGCACTAGCAAAGCAGGCATTATTAATTGAAGAACAAGCAACATTTAACCAAGGCATGAGTCATGAAATAAGAACACCGCTACAAGTGATGAGCCACTCAATGGAGCTTATTGAGGCCAATTATCCCGAGGTATACCAGCAAGCTTCAATGCAACGATTTGTAAAATCCCTTGCTCGTATAAAACGCATCAGTAATGCCCTGCTTTGGCTTACCTCTCCAGAGAAATACAAAAGTAATACTTGTATGACTTCGATACTTAATAAGGTACTTATTGATTCAAAAAACCTTGTAACTGCCCATCACCTCGATATAACACTAGATAATATAAATCATTATAAACCTATGATAGCAATGCCTGAAGAGGTATTAGAATTGATGTTTTACAATCTTATTAATAATGCCATACACCATGGTCTACAAAAACATGGCTCAATATTGCTTAAGATCACTATTAATAAAAATGAAGTAATATTTAGCAATGAAAAAGCCAATGTTAGCAGTAAACAACAGCATTTTAGTTTAGGACTAACGCTTATCAAAAAGCTCACTGAACGATTTACTATTGATTTCAAAACTCATATTACTGAGAAGCATTTTAACGCTGTATTTTATTTTCGATAATCTAGGGTCCGTTGACCTTTCGCTGTTAAATTCTGGCTTCAAGAAAACTATCAGTCTACTAACACACCATACAAGCCAACCAATTGAAAAAAATTTCCAACCTAAATTAATATCTCTCATCTTAAAGTTAATCTGCTGGTCTTTTTTATTGAATCAATGAACATTTAAGTTGCAATTGATAATCATTCTCATTACTATCTCGCCATAATTTAATGCTCGCTGCATTTCCCCATCACATTAGATGATAATTTGGAGATTAACATGAAGTACTCACCGCTGTTTTTGGCAATATCTATGGCCACCCCACTCGCTTATGCTGACGATAATCCACTAGAAGTTATCGAAGTTACCGGCAGTTACTTTAATGACTACAAAGTTGACGAAGCAGAAGGTGCAATGCGCACCAATGCTTCGTTACTTGAAACCGCTCAATCAGTTACAGTAATTCCAAAGACAATTGTTGAAGAGCAACTAGCAACAACTTTAGGTGAAGTACTTGCTAATGATGCCAGTCTTTCTGCGGGCTCTAAGCAACGTAACCGTGAAGTATTTAACCTACGTGGTTTCACGTTAAGCTCATCAAATGGTTACTTACGAGATGGTCATCAACATTGGTCACATTATCAACAACCGATAGAAACCTTAGAAAGCGTTGAAGTGATCAAAGGTCCCTCTAGTATTTTGTATGGTCAATCTGGCCCTGGTGGCTTGGTAAATATGGTCACTAAAAAGCCAACTGCAACATCATTGCTCAGCATTGGCGCAGACACAGATCAAGAAGGCTCAACTCGTTTTACTTTAGATGCGGGTGGCGCATTAAATGATGATAAGTCATTAAGGTATCGCAGCACATTGGTAAAACAAGATGTGACCTACCAAAGAGAATATCAAAATGGTGACCAAAGAAAGCGTGATCGTTTCTTAGGTGCCTTAGTTGTTGATTATGATGTCTCTGATAATTTATTACTACGTGTACATTATGACTACACCAATGATAAAGCGGGCTTAGATACTGGCGCTTGGCTTGATGATAACGGTGAGCTGATTGGCGATCGTAAAACTATTCGTGATATGTCTTGGGCATTTACTGATATTGACGTTGAAAACTATGGCGCTGACATTAATTACAATATCAATGATTATTGGCAGGTTACTTTAGGCTATAACAAACAAAAGTTTGAACGCCAACGTTTTGAGTCCGCACCAAAGAAACCATCAGACTTTAAAGAAGGTGACGAATACACTTCAAAACCTTACGACCGTTTTGATGACTGGCAGTTCACCACAAAATTTATTGACTTTACTGGCGAATTTGAATTTGCCGGTGTTGAGCATCAGTTATTAATTGGCGCAAACTCGATGGATTATTACTACGGCCAACTTAGAGTTAAAAGTTCACCTATTACTTACGCTGCCGGACAAGACGAGCCTGCAAAGCCTGATGTTAACTACCAAGACGACGACGAATTATATACCAGTGAATACGACTATTATGGCATTTACCTGCAAGATTTAATTACCGTTAACGACAACTGGCAAATATCTTTTGGTGGCCGTTACGATAAACAAAATAAAGAAGGCGCAGATAACGAGTCTTTCTTGCCTAAGTTTGGTGTGCTGTACCATCCTTCTGAGCAAGCCACAATTTACTACAGCTACACCGAAGGCTTTGAACCACAAAACAGTGAAACCTTGAATGATGATACTGATATTAACCATGGCATGAAATTAGATGCAATGGAGTCTAAACAAAGTGAAATAGGCGTTAAGTGGCAACTTGTTGAAGGCAGGTTATTACTCAGCGGCGCGATATTTGATATTAGCAAAAATGGAAAATTGATCCGAGAAAATATTGACCATCCAGACTTTGAAACACGTACAACCCAAGCAGGTGAACAACGCCACAAAGGTTTTGAACTTGGCGCGCAAGGTGCAATAAACGACAAGCTATTTATCATGTCATCTTTAATAAATATCGATGCAAGCTATAAACAAGATGAAAACTATCAAGGTAAAACACCAATAGACGTACCAGAGTGGTCCGCTGCTTTATGGACACGTTACGAAATGACTGAAAAGCTAGCCTTCAATGCCGGTGCATTTTATGAAGGCTCACGCTTTGCAGACAGTAATAACACCATCAAGAAAGACGCTTATACCCGTATCGACGTCGGTGCCACTTATCAAATGGATGTTAGTAATCACGAACTAAGCCTGCGTTTTAATATCAACAACTTACTAGATAAGAAGTATCTGATCGGCGGTGGTATTAGCAATGTAACAGCGTCTGATGGTATTAGCTTTCGTGTTGCTGCGCAGTTAGTTTTTTAATCTCTATACCCATTATCATTCAAAGTGCTCTCTAAAACCTGCATCTAAAATGGTAATGGGTCTAAAATAGCAAACTCTTCCAATGTTGACACTTCAATGGCACTACTGGCGCTATTACTTTTTTCAGTCACGGGCATAACGTTTCATCACCCTTTAGTAATCATCAAGCTCAAACTCAAATAATAAAAAGAAAAAAGAGTTGATCGTACCGGTAACCTAGCGAAAACAAACGACAGTATTGCCGTTCCCCTTAAAGCTAGAGGTTCTTTACCAATGTTGTTGATAAACTGATTTGAAAAAAGCTTTAACAACAATTTAGCAATCAAGCTGTGAAATAGTTAAAAGCTAAGCTAAGCTAATAAAACGATATTTATTCAAGTGTTACCCTATACTTAAACAAATTTAACAGACTAGTTCCTCAAAGGCTGAGCGATTAACACTCAACCGTTACCTTTGGGCTGTTTTAGAAAAGCTTTAAGCTGCGTTATTGATTTTGAGAAGGGAATAACCATTCTCTTCAATCAACGCCTTGCCTAAAGTCGTTTCTAATTCTAGCTGAATCATACATATTCAAGTGGAACGGGTATATATTAACATTGTAAAAAACTTGCCTCGCTAGTTTTTTAACAGCATACGGAAGAAAAAATGCAAAAAAACATAGTGCGATCTTTATGGAAGCAGATCTTAGTCTTGGCAACTATTAGCGTAATCATCATTGTCAGTGTCGTGCCATACATATTCAATAAAGTTACCATAAAAGAAGCCGCTTTAGAGGCGAAAAACATTGCTCAACAATATTCGCTATTAAGACGTTATTATACCCAAAATGTTGTAAGCAAGCTCAGTGCCAATGCCCATATATCGGTGTCAAGCGATTATAAAGATAAAGAGAATACCATTCCTTTACCTGCAACCATGATACATGAACTTAGTGAGCTAACTAAATCAACTGGCTTGCAAATTAAACTCTACTCAGCATTTCCATTTCCTGAACGAGCCAATAGAGTACTGGATACTTTTCAACAACAGGCTTGGCAACAACTAAACCTCAAACCAAACGAGCCCTATATAACAGCACAAACCCTAGGTGATTTACATCTGGTTCGCGTTGCCATTGCCGATACCTTGACTGAACAAGCTTGTGTTAATTGCCATAACAGCCATCCACTCACCCCAAAGGTAGATTGGAAATTAGGCGATGTCCGTGGAGTATTGGAAGTTGTGATTCCAATTGACCAACAGCTAACATGGCTAAAAAGTGGTAGTTATCAATTATCTTTAATTTTTATCGGTCTTTTTCTGATTATTTTTTATTTCCTACTGCGCATGCTTAGCACAGAATCAAGAAAAAACGTAAACACTATACTGACACCATTAAAGAATCAAAAATTTGCGCTAAATGCCCACTCATTAGTGTCGATGGCTGACATACAAGGCAATATTACCTATGTTAACAACAAGTTTTCAGAAATAAGTGGCTTTAGTGAGGCTGAGCTTATCGGTAAAAAACATAGCCTGCTTAACTCTAATAATCAACCTAAATCCTACTGGCATAACATGCATCAATGCGTATTAGCGGGTAAGGTTTGGCATGACGAAGTACGAAATAGAGCCAAAGACGGACACTATTACTGGGTTGATACCACTATAGTGCCTAATTATGGTGAAAATAAACAAATCAATGGTTTTACTTCAATTCGCACTGACATTACTGAGCAAAAACAAAACCTAACAAATCTTGCGCTGGCGAAACAGCAAGCTGAAATGGCGAAGTTTGCCTTAGACCAACACTCCCTTGTCTCAGTCGCTGACTTAACAGGTAATATTCTCTATGTTAACGACAAGTTTTCTAAAATAAGTGGCTATAGTAAGGCTGAGCTTATCGGTAAAAAACATAGCGTGCTTAATTCTAATAATCAACCTAAATCCTACTGGCATAACATGCATCAATGCGTATTAGCGGGTAAGGTTTGGCATGACGAAGTACGAAATAGAGCTAAAGGTGGACATTATTATTGGGTTGATACCACCATAGTGCCTAATTACGATGACAATAAACTGGTCATAGGCTTTACCTCAATTCGTACTGACATTACTCAACAAAAAAAGGATAAAGAATCACTTATTTTAACGAAAGAACAAATTGAAACAGATGCTGCTGAGCTGTTAATCGCCAAAGAGCAAGCTGAAACAGATGCTGCTGAGCTGTTAATCGCCAAAGAGCAAGCTGAAACAGATGCTGCTGAGCTGTTAATCGCCAAAGAGCAAGCTGAGGTTGCCGGTGTTTCTAAAGCTGAATTCCTTGCCAATATGAGCCATGAAATACGCACACCATTGAATGGCGTGATTGGCATGAACAACTTATTACTTAGTAGTGAGCTAAATCAAGAACAACACAAATTAGCGAATACGGTAAAGTCATCCGCGGTTAGCCTATTAAGTATAATCAATGACATTTTAGATTTTTCAAAAATAGAAGCCGATAAGTTAGATCTTGAATTAATCCCCTTTAACCTAGGAAAAATGATAGAAGAAATTGGTACAAGCATGAGCTTTCAATCTCAACAGAAAGACTTACAACTTATTTGTCCGGCCAACCCTATAATTCAACAGTGGGTTAAAGCGGATCCCGGCCGAATTAGGCAAATACTGACTAATTTAATTGGCAATGCGATTAAGTTTACCGAGCAGGGAGAGGTTGCTGTTTATGTTAGGTTAATAGAGCAAACCGCAGAGCAAAAACTATTCCGTTTTGAAATTAAAGATACCGGCATTGGCATTAATAAGTTACAACAGCAGCAATTATTTGAAAAGTTTTCACAAGCTGACAGCTCTACCACCAGGAAATACGGTGGTACGGGATTGGGCTTATCTATCTGCAAAAGCTTGACCGAGTTAATGGGCGGCGAAATAGGTATCGATAGTGAGATAGGCCAAGGAGCAACTTTTTGGTTCACCCTTCCCCTACTCAAGACTGAAGAAACCAGTGAGGTTGCTATTTATCATACTGACATTAACAATGAAAAAGTGTTGATTGTGGACGATAATGAAACTAATTTAGAATTAATGCACCAACTGCACAAAATATGGAACATCCCACACACATTAGTCAATAGCGCCAAAGCTGCGTTGGCAGAGCTAACGCTTGCATCACAGGAAAATGTCCCCTATAGCATTGCTATTTTAGACATGCACATGCCCGAAATAGATGGCCTACAGTTATGCCAACAAATACAAAAAGATCCGCAATTAGCGCAAACTAAGTTAATTATGGCGTCATCACAAGCCCAACGTGGTGATGCACATAAAATGAAAGATGCTAGATTTCAAGGCTATATTACTAAACCTATTCAACAGTCTGAACTACTTGATGTTTTATTAATGATTTCAGGTCTTAAAGAATCAACACCTGGATTGATAACACGCTACAACACTAAAAAACATGTGCAGTTTAAAGCGAATGTTTTAGTGGTTGAAGACAATACAACCAATCAATTAGTCATAGGCGGTCTATTAAGTACTTTAGGGATAACAGTTGATCTGGCCAATAATGGCCAAGAAGCCATCGCTGCATTGCAAGGTTTTACTAATCATGACTTGGTCTTTATGGACTGTCAAATGCCGGTCCTGGATGGCTACCAAGCAACCGCAGCGATAAGAGCTGACCAGACAGGAATAATAAACCGCGCTATTCCTATTATTGCGATGACGGCGAATGCTATGGCTGGCGACGAACAAAAATGTCTAGATTCAGGCATGGATGATTATTTATCAAAACCTATAGAGCCAGAAAAAGTGATAGCTATGCTAAACAAATGGCTGCCTAATAAAGATCACGTTGAAAATAAACTAACCAATGAAAAGGGTAAAACAATAACAGCTCAAGAAAATATAATTGATGAAGATGTCGTTTTTGATCATGATGATATGGCTAAAAGGTTGATGAACGATCCTGAGTTAATGAAATCTGTTGCAGAAATTTTTTGCCAAGATATAGTTGAGCAAATAGATGAACTTAAAGTTAGCATTAAAGATAATAATGTTGTCCAAGCAGCGGCTATTATGCATCAAATAAAAGGTGCATCCGCTAATGTTGGCGGTAAAGCATTAAGTGCTTTAGCGCTTGAAATGGAGTTAGCGGGCAAAGCCGGTAACATTGATATTATTCAGGCGAGTATTGAGCAACTTGAGCACAACGTTAACGCCCTAAACCTTGCGATGGAAAAAACAATTAAATGAAATTACTCATTGCAGAAGATGACAAAACCTCACGGCTAATTTTGCGTTCTGTATGTGCAAAGTGGGGTTACGAGGTAATCGCCGTAGAAGATGGTCAAGCTGCATGGCAATTAATGCAGAGCAATGATGCGCCACAATTAATGGTGGTAGACTGGGAGATGCCGCGCATGAGCGGTATTGAGCTTTGTCAGCGTGTTCGCGAAAAATTTCAGAATAATCCACCTTATATCATCTTATTGACCTCGCGTAATGAAACACAAGATATCGTCGCCGGATTAAAAAATGGTGCCAATGATTACATTGCTAAACCTTTTGATAATGACGAACTACAAGTACGAATTTCGGTAGGAAAACGGGTTTTACAGTTACAAAACGAATTACATGAAACAAACAATGCCTTAAATCTCGAACGAGGTATTATTGAAAACATAATTCTTGGAATGAAAGCTGGAGCACCATTTGATAACGCTTTTCTTCGCTCTATACAGGCACCAGTAGAAAAAACCTCAGGCGATATTTTATTCGCAGCAAGTTGCTCTGACGGCAGACAACATGTGTTATTAGGCGATTTTACTGGTCATGGTATTACTGCAGCATTAGGTGGGCCAATAGCTTCGGATACCTTTTATAAAATGACATCTAAAGGCTTTTCCATGGCTGAAATTGGCAATGAAATTAATCAACACATGTGTAGTAAAATGCCCAGAGGCTTGTTTCTTGCTGCAATATTACTTGAAGTGAATCCTCAGCGAAATTTGATAAAAATATGGAATTGCGGCATGGAAGATATTTTATTTTTTCGAAATGGCCATTTTAGAGAAAGTATCAAGTCTTCCCGACCCGCATTAGGGATTATCAAAGAGAAATTAGATAATATGATAGTTATTTCCTTTCAAGCGAATGATAAATTATACGCCTACTCTGATGGTATTATAGAAACAGCAAATCCGCACAATGAAATGTTTGGTCAAAAGCGTTTAATTACTAGTATTAATGAAATGTTAAGCCATAATAAAAATATACAAGCCTTGCAAGGTTATACTGATGAATTTAGACGGGGTACCCCCAAACTTGATGACCTTACCTTAGTAGAATTAAGCCATTAAAAATGAGAGTTACAAGTGAAATTATTAGTTGCAGATGATAGCAGAGTATCACGGATGATGTTATTAGCCATCACTAAACAGTGGGGTTATGAGGTTTTACTCGCCGAAGATGGCGAACAAGCATGGCAAATAATGCAACAAGATGATGCGCCGCAATTATTGCTACTTGATTGGGAAATGCCCAAAATGAATGGTATTGAAGTTTGCGAGCGTGTTATTGCCAAAGATCCTGAAAACCCGGCTTATATAGTGTTGCTAACGTCAAGAACCAGCTCTGATGATATTGTTGAAGGGTTGAGCAAAGGCGCCAGTGATTATTTGTCTAAGCCTTTCGATAGTGCTGAATTACAAGTACGATTGCAAGTAGGTAAACGTATGATTGAGCTGCAGCAAAAATTAAATACTACTTTACAAAATCTTACTGACTTAGCCAGCCATGATGCACTAACAGGCATACTCAATCGTCGTGCCATTATGGAAGCCTTACCGAAAGAAATTAAACGTATTGAACGCCAAAAACAAGTTTTGTGTATTGGTATGTGCGATATTGATCACTTTAAGCAGATTAATGATACCTACGGTCATTTAGCTGGCGACGAGGTATTAAAAGAAGTCACTAACCGTATGGAAGCAAGCCTGCGAGACCATGACTTACTAGGCCGTTACGGCGGTGAAGAATTTTTAGTTATCACGCCTGTCGATAATACTAAACATGGTATTATCGCGTATCAACGTATCTGCCAGGCAGTTTCGGCGCGGCCAATTGAAATTGGCGATTTATCAATTTCAATTACCATAAGTTGCGGTGTTACTGATTATTCACCCGATGATGACGAGCGAAATATAACTAAACTTATCGCTAGGGCTGATGACGCTCTTTATCAAGCAAAGGACGCTGGCCGCAATCAAGTTATTTTTAAATAACTTGATAAATAACCAGACTTATAACCGATTCATTTACACCAAATCATCACCTTTTGAACAGTCAATATCACCTTTTGAACAGTCAATATCACCTTCAACTTCTATAGAAAGTAGCGTTTATTCCCAAAGGAATAAACGAAAAAAGCTATACAGATTTTTCTAGCCGCCCCCCCCCCTACATTCCCCTAAAAAATAATCTCTTTGTAAAATAATGCAGGAAAACATGATCTCATTCATTGCTAAAAAGCTTAACTCTGTAACATAATTACTAACATGGTAATTAAAGAGTAAAACTTAAATGGCAAAAGTAGTACTTGTTACTGGCGCGAGTTCAGGTATAGGTAGAGTTACCGCACTTTTTCTCGCTCAACAAGGATATATTGTTTACGCTGGTACTCGGGATCCAGCTAAGCTTTCCATCACACTTGATAACCTTCATGTCATCGCCCTTGATTTAACTGACAGTCAAAGTATCAAAGTTGCAATAAATACGATTAAAAAAGAGCAAGGTAAAATAGATGTACTGATAAACAATGCCGGTTATGCCTTAGTTTCTACCGTTGAGGATGCCACTGAAGAAGAAATGTTTAATCAGTACAATATTAACGTCTTTGCTATTTTTCGATTATGTAAAGAGGTTACACCGCTAATGAGGGCAAACAATACCGGTGTTATTATAAATATAAGCTCTTTTCTTGGAAAAGTAGGTCTGCCATTATTTACCTTTTACAACTCAAGCAAATATGCCGTTGAAGGTATTACCGACTCCCTTAGATATGAATTGCAGCCATTCAATATAAGAGTGCACTCAATCATGCCTGGTTTTTTTAATACTAATTTTGCCAAAGAAAATTTAGTTGTTAATACCTCAACAAGCAATATTGATAGCCCGTACAAGCAACTTACCGAAAACTTAATTCCCAATATAGTAGAACAAATAAATCAAGGTAATGAACCGAAAGAGGCCGCTGAACTAATACTAAAAATTATTGAAGATGACAAATCACCAGCACGAATAACCGTTGGCGACAAAGCGAAAAAATTTATTGCGATGCGACGTGAGCTTTCTGATGAAGATTTTGAGCGTAGAGTTAAGGATTACTACAACCTCAATGGATAGTTTCTTTTTTAACATTACCGACAGGTGCTATAAAGTAACAGAGTTGTTTAAGCATAATGAGCAGCATGTCATTCGCGCTGATATATCTAACGGCTTGGTATTTTTCGATATTTCACTCTCTTTACCTGAAGAAAAAATACTTAGGCTTAAAAATTTAGACCGAATGAACTTTATCATTTCTGTACGTCACGGCCAATGTCGAATAAAAGACAACATAACTGACAAGGCCATTAGCTTAAGTGAAAACAATACTTATCTATTTGCCACATCACGACAAGACTTAGAAATAACGATTCATCAATCAAAGCTATCAGAAATTTTTATTCTTTTTATTGGCGATTTTTTTATTAAAAGATACTTAAGTGATAACGAAAATGAGCCAATCAATTTTTTGTATAATATCCTACAAGAAGAGGTCAGCCTTGAGCTTGTGAACGAAACACCTACTGATGCGTTAAGCCTTCACCTTATTGATAAAATAGTTAATGCAAAAGACAGTGAAAAAATGAACAGTATTATCAGTGAACATCGTGCCATTGAATATATGATACACAGATTTTCATTACTTGATTTACATTTGCCTGCAGAACATAGCTCTGAAGAAATAGACATTGCCAGTAAGGCCAAAAAAATCATCCTACAAAATTATAAAAAACCTCCTTCTATTAAAGAACTGGCAAACTTATGCGGCACCAACGATTTTAAACTGAAAAAAACCTTTAAAAAAGTTTATCAAACAACCGTCTATGTTTATGTTCAAAAACTTCGCTTAGAAAAAGCAAATTTACTACTGCGTGAAAACCTGATGAGCGTGTCTGAAATAGCAAATGAGATTGGCTACAAACATCAAGGGCACTTTAGCGCTATATTTTATAAAGCTTATGGCGTTTACCCAAAAGATTTAAAAAACTCCGTATAGTGATACGTTAAAATCCCGCTAGTGATAAAAGCCTATGATAATAACTAATCAACACGAGTATTATGTAGCCAATAAAACCACTCTCTAGGAAATACTATGACTAAAGTTGTTTTAATTACCGGTGCAAGCTCAGGAATGGGTGAAATTACCGCTCATTATTTAAATGAAAATGGCTATACTGTTTATGCCGGAACACGAGATAAAAGCCTTAAAACACCAGAAATAGCAGGTGTTAATAATATCTATCTTGATGTGTCAAATACCAACTCAATGGAAGCGGCAGTTCAAGCTATTATAGCAACAGAAAATAAAATTGATGTCTTAGTGAATAATGCAGGATTTGGTCTTGTTGCTAGCGCTGAAGAAGTCACAGACGAAGAAATTTTCAAGCAGTTTGATGTAAACGTTTTTGGTTTAATGAAAATGACAAGAACGGTTCTTCCTTACATGCGTAGGGCTAAGGCCGGTGTCATCATCAACATTAGTTCATTCCTTGGTAAAATGGGGCTGCCACTACTTTCTCATTACAACGCCAGTAAATACGCAGTAGAAGGTTTTGTTGACTCTATTCGCTTTGAAGTGGCTCCTTATAATGTACGAGTTCACTCGATTCAGTCAGGGCTATTTGGCACTAATTTTGTCAGAAAAGGGTTAGTTGCTAATGCTGCAATAACCAGTGCAGATTCTCCTTATAAAGATTTAGTTGCACACTTTGTTCCTGTTGTCGCTAAAGCAATTAACGAAGGCCCTAGTCCACAACCTATTGCTGACGCTGTTAAAGCCATTATTGAAGACGAAAACTCATTAATTGCTATTCCTGTTGGCGCTGAGGCAACAACCTTCGTACCATTAAGAAAAGCGTTATCTGACGAAGACTTTGAAATTAAAGTTAAAGAGTCTTTCGGTTTATAAATAACATATGAAAACTAACCCTATAAATGATTCACTTGGTATTTTTCCCAAATCATGGACTGAAAAACACGCGGGGAGAATTCCTGGCAATATTCCTATTTGGGTTGGCATATTATCTGAACTCACTGAATTTGGTATTTTTTTTGTCGCCTACTTTATTGCTAAATTCTATTACCCTGAAGAGTTTACGCAAGGGCCACAAAGTTTACATACCTCATTAGGTGTAACCAATACTATTGTTTTGTTAACGAGTAGTTATTTTATGGCTAAAGCGATGGCTAATATTCGTCTTGATAATAAGCCTAAGTGTGAACGCTATTTATGGTTAGCATTCTTATGTGGTTGTTTATATTTAATGATAAAAACATGGGAGTTTTATTGGAATGACTTACAAGGGTTTGGCCCCAGTACCAGTGAATTTTTTACCGTATATTATTATATGACGTTTAATCACTTTCTCCATGTCGGCTGGGCTTCATGTGCTATTTTATGGGTAATCTATAGATTAAGGTGTGGTGCTTATTCATCGAAAGAAAACTCTGGCTTAGAGGCATTAGCAGTGTATTGGCACATGATTGATTTAATGTGGATCCTGATTTTTCCATTATTATATGTGCTTAGGTAGGTGATTATTATGAAAACCATAGGAAAACTAGAATATTACTTATTCGCACTGATAGCGATAACACTGTTTAATACCTTTTTGGGTGAAAAATTTGCCTCTACAACTTTGGTCACTATTTTAATCGCGCTTACCGTTACCTATAAAGGATTTATGGTGATTGATCATTTTATGGAATTAAAAGGAGCCAACAAAAATTTACGTTTTTTAATGCGACTCTATTTTGTTATTTTTCCATCACTTATTATTGTGAGTGCTTTTTACTAAAGGCCGTTAAAATAAAAAGCACCAAACATAACGAATGGTGCTTTTATAATAAATAAAAATACAAGTTATTAATTTTGCTCTATATCTAAATCAATGACTTTCACAACTGTAAATTTTTGATATGAAAAACTGATAGATTTATTAGAATTTATATTGAATACCAACAGCTAAGTAATCTTCATCAGCGCCAGTGTCCATATCAAAGCTAGTGAAAAAGGCATATAACTTTGTGCTTTTTGCTAAAGAATAATCCGCACCAACTGTAACACCCGATTTACTATCACCGCCATCAAAATCTGCTGTTTGATATTGACCTTTAATAGTCACTTTCTCGATTTTGTATTTAGCAGAAAACAAGAAACCGTCCATTTCAGCGCCACCATCAACTTTTTCTTGTGTATGGTAAATAGCACCTAAAGTAATGCCTGCTACTTTACCCTGTACTGTCGCACGAGTAGTGTCATAGCCTTTAACTTCTGAGTCCATAGCAATTGATGCATATACTTTCGATTTTTTCAGCTTTTTATCACCGTAAAATACGGCTACTGAGATTGCATCGTCTGCATCTACAGAATCTTCAGCAATATAGGTTACACCTACGCTGATGTTGCTAAATTTAGGTGATTTATAAGAAATGGTGTCTGCCATACGGTTCTCACCTTTCCATAAACTTTTAATATCACCATTTAAATCACTGAATAAATCAACTTTACCTTGTGATTGTTTTAACATAGTGTCGTTTTTACCCAATAACACTTCACCAAAACCGCCCTTTAATCCTACGTATTGATTTCTATCGGTAATGCTATTACCTTTTTCGCTATCGCCATCAAGATCTACTTGAAACTCTGCTTTATAGATAACTTCTAAGTCATCATTTAACTTATGTGTTCCTTTAAAACCAATACGTGAAGCGTTACTTTTAACTTCAGTAAAGCTACCGTCGCCTTCATCTGATGATTGCAAAGAAACATCTGCTCGACCATATATATCAACATTAGCCGCAAAAGCTGGTTGTGCTAAAATTGAGCATAATGTTAACGCAATAGTATTTTTAACTAGTTTCATGTTTTAAGCCTTTTTTATAAATAAAGTATTTTGCTATATTCAATTAATAACAAGTTCTAAACTGACTGACTGATTGCTATGCTATTATTATTGTATGACATAAATATGACAATGCGGCATATTTGCAATAATGTTTGTATTTATTAACAAATAGTCTAGATAATGATTATTAAATATTTTTATTTTATTAAAAAAGTTCATCCTAGTGTGAAAACTAGCTAAAATTAAAATAATAACTAATGATTCAACCTAGCATGAGTTAAGTTAAACTAAATGAAAATAACTAGTATTTCACGCAAACTCCTTACCCGAGTACTCTCCTTTTATTTCATCTTAACGGTGAGCGTCACTGGTATTCAAGTTGTTGCCGAGTATATGAATACTAAAAACCATATCAATAGCGAGCTTCTTACCTTAGAAAAAACCATAAGTGGTAGTTTAACCCGAGCTGTATGGGAGCTGAACACACAACAAGCTATTGATATTTCTGAAGGCTTAGTTGCCATTCCAATGATAAAAGGCATAACCGTTACTGATGAAGCGAATAATGTCATTACACAATTAGGTGAAGTCATCTCACCTGAAAAATTAAAACTAGATAGTGACAATTCATTAAATGGTGAAGCCCAGGGAATTAGCTCGCTTACTGAAGGTTTATTTGGTCACTCTTTCCCATTAATTTTTGAGTTTTCAGGCCGCACTACTTCAGTAGGGCGAGTGACATTATTGTCGAGTAATGCCGTTATTTTTAGTCGAATAGAAGTAGGTATTTATTTCCTCATTGGTAATGCCATCGTTAAAACCGCTTTTTTAGTCTTTCTATTCACACTAGCATTTAATAAATTGTTAACAACGCCTTTACAAGAATTAACTAACCAAATTAATCAAGTAGATTTAGACGATCCTGAAGCATCTAAACTTCACTCAATGAATTATGAAAAAAATGAATTAAATATTCTTGGCGATGCTTATAATAATTTGATCGATGAGTTAATTGACTTTAAAGATAAATTAGCCATTTCGCAGTTAGAAACAAACACAGCAAAAGATCAACTAGATGAACAGAATGTTCAACTTGAACAAGAGGTTGCACGTAAAACCTCCTCATTAAGTAGCACCATGCTCAAAATGGAGGTTCAACAAAAAGAATTACTTCAACAAAAACATACATTGCAAGATGAAAATATCCGCCGTAGCCGGACAGAAAAAACCTTAATTACAACGAATAAGGATTTAAAAAGCTCTATTGTCGAATTAAACAAAGCCAAAGAACGCCTATTAGAATCTGAAAAAATGGCTTCACTAGGTAAGCTGAGCGCTGAAGTCTCTCATGAAGTAAATACGCCTATAGGCATAAGCATTACTTCAGCCAGTTATTTATTAGAACTGTTGGTTCGTCTAAAGGAAAATCTTAACCAACAAAAGCTATCGAAAAGGAATATAGAGAGTTTCATTGAAAATGCGAATCAAAGTGCTGAATTACTCACCAGTAATTTAAAAAGAGCATCTGATCTAATAATTAGTTTTAAACATGTGGCTGTAGACCAAATCAGTGATAGAACTCGGCTAATTGCTGTTTCAAAATACCTTGATGAAATAATTCAATCATTACATCCTAAATTAAAGAAGACCAATCACTGTATTAAAGTTAATTGTGACGAAAGCATTGAAATATCGAGTCACCCTGGCGCTATAGCGCAAGTAATCATTAACTTAATTATTAATTCAATCATTCACGGCTTTGAAAATATAGACAGAGGTGAAATAACGATTGATATTAGCTTGCATCAGCAAACCTTACATTTAGACTACAAAGATAATGGCCATGGACTGACGAAAGAAGGGATAGAAAAATTATTTGAACCCTTCTACACAACAAAAGGAGAGCAAGGCGGTACAGGGTTAGGCGCATATATTATTCATCACCTTGTTATCGATACACTCAATGGTAGTGTTGATGTGAAAAATGAAGATGAGCACGGCTTAAGTTATCATATTGAATTTCCAGATATGCGTTACCGATAAACAGGTATTAATCATATCAAAAGTAACTATTTCTACATTGATTGAAGTTGTTTGAGTATACACTTTTCAGGTATCATGGCTTTTTTAAAAATAGCTTACAAAGCTACCAATGCCTAGGATGCAATTTATGTGGTTTAAAAACCTGTACTTTTTCGCTTTCACACGACCTTTTAAATTGTCAGAAGAAGCGTTAGAAAAACACCTTTGTGAACATCTTTTTACTCCCTGTGGCTCTACTGAGTTATCGCATTTTGGCTGGGTAAATGCCTTAGGAAAACACGGAGATTCAAGTGTTCATTGTGCTAATGACAATTTCCTAATTTGTGCTCGTAAAGAAGAAAAAATATTACCCGCATCTGTAATCAAAGATATGGTTGAAGAAAAAATTAATTTACTTGAGCAAGAACAAGGCCGCGGCGCAACTAAAAAAGAAAGAGAGCAATTTAAAGAAGATATTACTTTCGAATTATTACCACGCGCTTTCTCACGTATTTCAGACACCCACGCTTATATCAGCCCTAAAGACAATATTATTGTTGTCAATACAAGCTCGCGTGGCAAAGCCGAAGATTTATTAGCACTACTAAGAAAAGTGCTAGGAACATTACCCGTCACTAGCTTAGAGCCCGATGTTGCCGCAGACGAAACCATGACAGATTGGCTAATTAAGAAAAATTTAGGGCCAAAATTTACCTTAGGAACGGAAGCTGAATTTAATGCCATGGGTGATGATGGTGCAATTATTCGTGTAAAGAATCAAGATCTTGACAGCGATGAAATCAAATCTCATTTAGATGCCGATAAATACATGGTTAAAGCTGCAATGGAATGGGATGAATCATTATCTTTTATTCTTTGTGATGATTTAGCAATTAAACGTATTAAGTTTTTTGATGTTATTCAAGAACAAAATGATGATATTGACAGTGACGATATCATGGCAAAATTAGATGCTGATTTCGCTTTGATGACAGGAGAATTAAATCGCTTCATTCACGACTTGTTAGCTGAATTCTCATTAAAAACGACTGATTTATTAGAAAAAGATTAAACTTATTGGAGCTTTAAAAAATGTCAATTATTAACATGACTGATCTAAACTTAGCAGGACAACGCGTTCTTATTCGTGAAGATTTAAACGTACCCGTGCAAGACGGTAAAATTACCTCAGATGCGCGTTTGCTAGCAGCCTTACCCTCAATAAAACTAGCATTAGAAGCTGGTGCAAAAGTGATGGTAATGTCACACCTTGGTCGTCCAACAGAAGGTGAATACAATACTGAATATTCTCTTCAGCCTGTTGCTGATTACTTAGCTGCTGCGATTAACTACCCTGTACGTCTAGTAAAAGATTACCTATCTGGCGTTGAAGTTGCTGCTGGTGAGTTGGTTATTT
>Ga0209395_1000396_pt1 | contig 64355 bp, 51 predicted proteins | sample GOMGulsemesocosm_3_FD_184635 | JGI IMG/M metagenome (GOLD analysis project Ga0209395, IMG submission 184635) | Methane-oxidizing microbial communities from mesocosms in the Gulf of Mexico - GOM9D Gulf of Mexico (SPAdes) (version 2) | ecosystem: Environmental > Aquatic > Marine > Cold seeps...
CAGTTCTACAAGTTGGAGATGGTATTGCACGTGTATTTGGATTATCTAATGTACAATATGGTGAATTAGTAGAATTCGATGGTGGATTAGAAGGAATTGTATTGAACTTGGAAGAGGACAATGTAGGGGTAGTACTTTTAGGTGCTGCAACTGGTATTGTTGAAGGTACAGTTGTAAAAAGAACACAACGTATTGCTTCTATTAATGTAGGAGAAGGAGTTGTTGGACGTGTAGTAAACACTTTAGGTCAGCCAATTGATGGTAAAGGACCAATACAAGGTGAAACTTTCGAAATGCCTTTAGAGCGTAAAGCTCCTGGAGTTATTTATAGAGAGCCTGTAACGGAGCCAATGCAAACTGGAATCAAGGCAATTGATGCTATGATCCCAGTAGGTAGAGGACAACGTGAGTTAGTAATTGGTGATAGACAGACGGGTAAAACAGCTGTTTGTATCGATACTATCTTAAATCAAAAAGAATTTTATGATGCTGGAGAGCCTGTACATTGTATCTATGTTGCCATAGGACAAAAAGCTTCTACAGTAGCATTAATTGTAAAAACATTAGAAGAAAAAGGAGCATTAGCTTATACTACAATTGTAGCTGCTAACGCATCTGATCCAGCAGCAATGCAAGTATATGCACCATTTACAGGAGCATCTATTGGAGAATATTTCAGAGATACTGGTAGACCAGCATTAATTATTTATGATGATTTATCTAAGCAAGCAGTTGCTTACCGTGAGGTATCTTTATTATTAAGAAGACCACCGGGACGTGAGGCTTACCCAGGAGATGTATTTTTCTTACACTCAAGATTATTAGAGCGTGCAGCAAAAGTTATTAATGATGATGCTATTGCAGCAACTATGAATGATTTACCTGCTTCTTTAAAAGGAAAAGTAAAAGGTGGTGGTTCTTTAACTGCTTTACCAATTATTGAAACACAAGCTGGTGATGTATCTGCATATATCCCAACAAACGTGATTTCAATTACTGATGGACAAATTTTCTTAGATGGAGATTTATTCAATTCTGGTGTTCGTCCAGCAATTAACGTAGGTATTTCTGTATCTCGTGTAGGTGGATCTGCTCAGATTAAATCAATGAAAAAAGTATCTGGTACTTTAAAGTTAGATCAAGCACAATTCCGTGAATTGGAAGCATTTGCTAAGTTTGGTTCTGATTTAGATGCAGCAACTTTAAACGTAATTAATAAAGGTAAGCGTAACGTTGAGATCTTAAAGCAAGCTCAAAACGATCCTTTTACAGTTGAGGATCAAGTAGCAATTATCTATGCAGGAGCTAAAAACTTATTAGCTAACGTACCAGTTAATAAAGTAAAAGAATTTGAAAGAGATTTCATTGAATTCTTAAACGCGAAGCACAGACCTACTTTAGATTTATTAAAGAAAGGAAAATTAACTGATGAAGTTATTGAAACGTTAACTACCGTAGCAAAAGATTTATCAGCTAAATATTAATATTTAAGTACATTCTATTGAGGATTCAGTTCTCAATAGAATGTGTTTTCAAGTTTATTATTAAAGTAAAGTGTTAGTACATTTAGTGGTCTAACCAGTATAATTACTAACTCTGAATACTAAGAAAGATGGCAAACTTAAAAGAAATACGTAATAGAATATCCTCTATTTCTTCTACAATGCAGATCACCAGTGCTATGAAAATGGTATCGGCGGCAAAGTTAAAGAAAGCACAAGATGCTATTACAGCTATGCGTCCTTACGCAGACAAATTAACAGAGTTATTACAAAGTTTAAGTGCTACTTTGGATGCTGATAGCGGAAGCATTTATGCAACTGAAAAAGAAGTAAATAAAGTGTTGTTAGTGGCAATTACTTCCAACAGAGGACTTTGTGGTGGATTCAATTCTAATATTATTAAACAATCTAATCACTTATTGGACAATGTTTACGCAGGTAAACAAGTTGATTTTGTGTGTATTGGTAAGAAAGCAAATGATATTTTAGAAAGAAGAAGCGCTGTTATTGCTAATAAAAGTGAAGTTTATGACGATTTAACTTTTGACAATGTTGCTGAAATAGCTGAAATGTTAATGGAGAAATTTGTTGATGGATCTTATGATAAAATTGAGTTAGTATACAACAAGTTTAAAAATGCAGCTACTCAGATTATCATGACGGAGCAATTTTTACCAATTGTTTCTCAAGAAGCTGATGCAGATGTGAACTTAGATTATGTTTTCGAACCTTCTAAAGAAGAGATCGTGGAAGCATTAATTCCTAAGTCATTAAAGACACAATTGTATAAAGCAATTCGTGATTCTTTTGCTGCAGAGCATGGAGCACGTATGACGGCAATGCATAAGGCAACAGATAATGCAACTGAATTAAGAGATGCATTGAAGTTAACTTATAATAAAGCGCGTCAAGCAGCTATTACTAACGAAATCCTTGAGATTGTTGGTGGTGCAGAAGCATTAAATAACTAATAATTAGTTACCTGAACTATTTTAGGACCTTATAATATTTGTAAAACCTCACTTTTTAAGTGGGGTTTTTTTATACCCAATATTTCGGTATACCTTTTGAAGTCGTACCTTTATAATGCAAAAAGAAGATAATGAATAAAATATATAGAATGGGACTTCTAATGACCTTGTTTGTTTTAACAGTCGGATTTCCTCAGTGTACTAGTACAAAAGACACCATGAAGTTAACACAAACTATTGAGCTCTCTGAAGTGTCTAAAACAGCAGTCTATTACCAAAACTGGGTGTCTGGTATTAAAGGAGGAGGATCTGGAATGGATTTATATATCAATGAATCAGTTACAGGTAATAAAAAGCTAATCACAGCATACTTTAAAGGGAGATCTGTTGAATTCTCTCCAAAAGCTGATAATTCAAATGTTTACATAGCTCATTTTAAAGGAGAGTCAAATCAAAAATACGATTTGAATATGGAGGCAGAAGCAATTAACGAATACGGCAATACAAATCCAGTTAAAAAGGATTCTATACTGTTTAAATTGACTATTAATGATGCTGTAGTAAGCTATTTAGAAAATGATAGCCTAAAGTATTTGAAATTACTTAACATTCCTAAAAAGGAATCCTTAGCGTATCCATCTGCTCCTAGAAATTGATTTCTAGTAAATATATTTCTAGAACCTCTAAAAGAAAATATTCTCTTAGGGGTTCTTTTTTGTTTTATCTGTAACAAATCTGAATATTAGGACACTAACCTTTGAAACGACATTAAAATATAGCGTAATGAAATTAACCATAAGTAATTTAACAAAAACCTATAAAAACGGGGTAAAAGCAATAGATAATTTAAGTATTGAAATTGGAACAGGAATGTTCGGTTTATTAGGGCCAAACGGAGCTGGTAAATCTTCTTTAATGCGTACAGTTGCTACTTTACAGAGCCCAGATAGTGGAACAATTACTTTTGGTGATATAAATGTACTTGAGGATAATATGAGTTTACGTAAAGTATTAGGGTATTTACCACAATCATTTGGTGTATATCCTAAAATGTCCGCGGAAGACTTATTGGATTATTTCGCTACGTTAAAAGGAATTAGCTCTAAAACGCAAAGACAACAAATAGTAAAAGAGGTGTTAGAAATAACTAATTTATATGAAGTTCGTAAAAAAAACGTAGCTGGATATTCTGGAGGAATGAAGCAACGTTTTGGGATAGCTCAGTTATTGTTAAATAACCCAAAATTAATCATTGTTGATGAGCCTACTGCAGGTTTAGATCCAGCGGAACGTCACCGGTTTTTAAATGTATTACGTGAAGTAGGAACTAATAGTACAGTAATATTCTCTACACATATTGTGGAAGATGTTAAGGAACTATGTAATGAAATGGCTATTTTAAATGGAGGTAGAATTTTAAAACATACTACTCCTATTGAAGCGACTAAAGAAATTGACGGTCAAATTTGGACTAAAATCATTGAGCGAGATGATTTAGAAGGAATTGAAAAAACATACAATGTATTGTCATCTAATTACAATCAGGATAATACGTTAAACGTACGTGTACATTCAACTGAAAAACCAGCAGATGGTTTTGTGCAAACTACGGCACAATTAGACGATGTGTATTTTATAGCTTTAAAACAAGATGAGCCAGTAATAGCTTAGTCTGAATTTTAAAGTATTCAATTAATTTACAAAACACACACATTATGTTTTCTACCATATTTAAACACGAGATAAAATACTGGCTAAAAAAGCCAGCCACATATATATATGCAACAATATTTTTCTTGTTAGCCTTATTTATATCAGCGAGTACAGCTGGAATCTTCGATTTTATAACAGCGTCAACGGGGTCTTCTAAAATAGTAAACTCTCCTATAGGGGTTAGTAATTTATTTAACGGACTAACCACTTTTATATTTTTTCTTTTTCCTTCAATTATAGGAGCTAGTATATATAGAGATTATAAAAGTGAAATGCATACCATTTTGTATTCCTATCCTTTTACAAAAGCTAACTATTTACTTGCTAAGTTTTTAAGTGCAATTAGCGTGGTTTTAGTAATTACATTTACTATTGGAATAGCCATGTTTATTGGTTTCAGATTACCTGGTACTAACCAAGAAATTGTTGGAAATTTCAATATACTATCCTATTTAAATGCATATATAGTATTTATTATACCGAATATCTTTTTGTTTGGAGCGCTAGTTTTTGCTGTAGTAACTTTTACAAGGAATATTTCAGCAGGGTTTATTACTGTTGTTGTATTGATGTTTATTCAAGGATTAACAGCTAGTTTATTATCAGAAGAAGAACATCGTTTTATAGCTGCTTTAGTGGATCCGTTTGGAGAAGCTGCAACAAGTTTTTATATAAGGTACTGGACAGTAGCAGAACAGAATGAATTGTCGTTACCTATAAAAGAAATGGTAATTTATAACCGATTATTATGGATGACTGTAGCAAGTGTCGTTTTTGGATTGGTTTATAAATATTTTTCATTTAGTCAAAATGCCTTATCATTTAGCTTTAAGAAGGAAAAACCTGAAAGAGCAATTAAATCAAATTTTGGAGGTGTGACACGCATTAACTTGCCAAAAGTAGCCTATGATTTTTCATTCTTACAAAACCTAAAGGCGACTTGGAAGTTATCTAATATTGATTTTAAATATATAGTTAAAAGTTGGCCATTTTTAAGTATAATTCTGGTAGGGCTAATAATTACGTTAATTAGCTTATCTAACGTAGGGAACTTATTTGGCACTCCGACACTTCCGGTAACATGGAAAACAATTAGAGGAGCGAGTAATTCATTTTCATTGGCAATAAATATTATTACATTCTTGTATGCGGGAATGTTGGTGCATAGAGCAAAAATTGCAAAAGCAAACCATTTAATTGATGTTACTCCAATACCAAACTGGGTGTTGTTAAGTTCAAAGTTATTAGCATTATTAAAAATGCAAATGGTATTATTAACCGTAATTATGATTTCAGGAATTATTTTCCAAATGTATAATGGGTATTATAATTTTGAAATTACTCATTATATATATGATTTATATGTATTGAACTTTATACACTTCATTATATGGGCGTTATTAGCATTGTTTATACAAACATTAATAGGGAACCCGTATTTAGGATTGTTTGTTATGTTGGTGATTTCAATAGGAATGCCATTTTTAAGACTTGCAGGAATTGAGCAATCTATTTTTAAATACAACCAAGGACCAAGTTTTTCATATTCTGATATGAATGGTTATGGTTTGTCAGAAGGAAAGTATCTTATTTATAAAATATATTGGTTATTAGGAGGATTAGTAACTTTAATATTAGCTGGTTTATTCTGGGTTCGTGGATTACCACATTCATTTAAAGAGCGGTTGCAAATAGCAAAATCTCGATTTAAAGGAGCTTCTTTAGTTGGTGTTATAGTATTGTTAATTAGTTTCATAGGATTGGGATATGCTATTTATGACGAAAATAATGTAGTGAATACCTACACTTCTTCAAAAGAAAGTGAAGAACAACAAGTAGCTTGGGAAAAGGAGTATAAAAAATATGAAGATACAGCTCAACCACGAATTGTAGCAGCAAATGTTAATGTAAATATCTTTCCTAAAGAACGAAATTTTACAGCTTCAGGAGATTATGTTATGGTTAATAAAACCAATCAAGCAATTGATAGTTTGTTATTAAATCACAATGACTATCCAAGTACGTTTAAATTCAATAGAGAAACGAAATTAGTATCTGAGGATACATTGTATAATTTTGATATTTATAAATTGAAGCAGCCATTGCAATCGGGGGATAGTATTCAGTTACATTTTACGGTTAAAAATAAGGTAAATACATGGCTAAGTAAAAACTCTCCTGTTAGAAATAACGGAACTTTTATAACCAATAAAGCTTTGTTTCCATCATTAGGTTATAGTGGAGGAGAGTTGCAAGATGATAAAGTAAGGGAAAAATACGATTTGCCTAAAAACAAGTTACGTCCGGATCCATCAGACTCTACAGCATTAGGAAATACCTATATCGCAAAAGATGCAGATTGGATTGACTTTGAAGCAACGGTAAGTACCTCAGAAGATCAAATTGCTATTGCACCTGGGTACCTACAGAAAGAATGGGTAAAGGATGGTCGTAAATATTTCCATTATAAAATGGATAGTAAAATATTGAATTTTTATGCATTTAATTCTGGTAGGTATGAAGTGAAAAGGGACACATGGAATGATGTGAAATTAGAGATTTATTATCAGAAAGGACACGAGTATAATTTAGAAAGAATGATGAGCGGAATGAAAGCTTCATTAGCTTATAATTCTGAAAATTTTAGCCCCTACCAGCACAAACAAGCTCGTATTATTGAGTTTCCAAGAACAGGAGGTGGTTATGCGCAATCATTCCCAAATACAATCCCGTTTTCTGAAAGCGCAGGTTTCATTGCAGATATAGACGATTCTGATGAAGGAGGAGTAGATTATGCATTTTCAGTTACTGCACATGAAATAGCACACCAATGGTGGGCACATCAAGTAATTGGAGCAGATGTTTTAGGTGCAACAATGTTATCTGAAAGTTTATCGGAATATGTATCGTTAAAAGTATTAGAAGATAAATATGGGAAGTCAAAAATGAGAGGTTTCTTAAAAGATGCATTGGATAAGTATTTAACACAACGAACTTTTGAGCGTAAGCGTGAAAAAGCATTAATGTATAATGACGGACAAGGGTATATTCATTATCAAAAAGGATCGATGATATTTTATGCATTAAGTGACTATTTAGGAGAGAAAAAATTAAACAATGCGATTAAAAAGTATGTCAATAAAGTGAAATTTCAAGATAGTCCTTATACCACCTCTATAGATATGGTAAATCATATTAGAGAGGTTACTCCAGATAGTTTACAATACGTTATTAAGGATATGTTTGAAACAATTACCTTATACCGTAATAGAATTATTGAAGTAAAATCTACAAAATTAAATAACGGTAAGCATAAAGTTGATATTGAATTTAATGTAAGTAAGTATAGAAATGATGAAAAGGGTAAAGCTTTTTATGCAGAAAATGGAGGAGATTCAATTACTTATAAGACTGAGAAAATGAGGAAGCCAATTGTATCAGTTCCATTAGCTGATTATATTGATATCGGAATTTTTACTGAAGAAGAAAACGATGGAAAAAAGAAAGAAGTAGAATTATATTTGAAGAAGTATAAGATTACTGAAATCAATAATAAGATATCAATTATAGTCGATAAAAAACCTACAGAAGTTGGAGTTGACCCTTATAACAAACTGATTGATACAAAATCAGACGACAATAGAAGGAAGTTGTAAAACAAGGTTTGAATATAATTACAAAACCCCATAAGTATAAAGCTTATGGGGTTTTATTTTTTTAGCTATTGTAGTTAATTTATATGTCAAAAACTAGATACTGCACTACTGCATTTCGAGTATCTGTATTTATCCAGCTAATTATCAATTTACTTGAGTTTACAGCCTTGATTACTGCGTGATCATTATTAGTTTTTGGAGTACTGATTTCTGTAGTTTTTAATAACGAAGTAGTATCCCATGTTTGCATCACAATTTTAGTATACCCTTTGTTTTCAACTTCATAATATTCCTCAAATACAATATAATAATTACCGTTTGCAGTAACCATTTGTGGGTGACTACCAGTTTTACTAACTAATTGTTTAGTATCAGAGGTATTGGATTTGAAAAATATTCCTGAATTTATTGATGCATCTGTAAACCATACTGCTCCATATTCATTAGTGTTTGTAGCCAATGAAGGACCAGTATGAGGACAACCGTTTACTTGCCAATTATCAGCATATATTGGTGCAGATTTCCCAAAGGTTTTTCCGTTATCATTTGATGTTACAACATACATATCACGAATTTCTGTTTTAGTATCAGTTAATATAGAAGGAAACCCAGTTTCTGTAGGCTCAATTAAGTTTCTAAAAGCAACTTTAACATCGTCATTCTCACCAACTTCAATATCAGTCCTACAACATTGACAAACAGAACCTTCTAATGCTATTTCATTCTGAAAAGTATTTGAAGTATCTGTCTTTGCAAAATATAAAGTTTGCCCTTGTCTGTCCTTGTGTAATTTTCTGTTGTCCAACCAAGAGATTCCTAATTCACCATCTCTCAATTGAGCTATATCAAAGAAACTTTGGCTTGAACTTGTAGTATCAGTTACTAATTGTTTTTTATCACTCCATGTAATTCCTTTATCAGTAGAAGTTGTGTAATAAACAGTCCCACCATACATTGATTTGCTATTGCGTGATTTTACTCTAAACACAGCATATAAAGTACCTTTTTTTGTGATTGCAACTTTGGCCATACTTTCCGAATGCAATTGTAATCCTTCTGAAGGAGTAACAGTAATTGGTTTTTCAAATTTATTTGTTTTAGTATTCCAAAAAGAAACCTTTAAATAAGTTTCTTTTTTGTTTTTACCATGTTGTGTCCAACTTACAAGTTGTTCTTCTTTACTGGTAAATAAAAAGACTCCTTCAGAGTTTACGTCTTTACCTGTTAATAGTATTATTTCTGTTATAGCTGTCTTACTTGTTAATTCAATACTATTTTTACTCTCTTTACAAGAAGAAAAAAGTAATGTAAATAATAGACAGTAAATACTCAATATTTTCATAATGAATGCTTAATTTTTTATAATTTATATTTTAACCCAATTACTATTGTTTTTGGATTACCAGGAGTATAGGTTGTTCTTCCCCAAGCTGTATTGGCTCTTGTAGCGTACAGTTCATTAGTAAGGTTCATAATATTCATCCATATTCCAAAATGAGTTGTGTCATAACCTAAACGAGCATTTAAAGTATCGTATCCTTCATAAGTATATTTGTTTAATTCATCTGTAAAATATTCGCTTACATGTTGCCATTCTGCACCAACTCTAAATCCTTTTAAAAATGGAGTATTGTAATCAATTCCTGCATTAGAAACCCATTCAGGTGCACCAGGCATTTCATTACCGCTATAATCATTGTTTTCACTAATTACGCCATCAACTGTTTTTGTTATAAAATTGGTATATTCATGTTTAGAGAATGCTGAATTATAGCGAACAGTTAAGCTTTTAATAGGTCTTATTTTAATTCCAAATTCTACACCTTGATGTTTTGTTTCTCCAACATTTTTATTTTCACGAGTTGTAATTCCGTTAACTTTTGTAGATACAGAAACAACCTCATTTTTCCCATGTAATGAGTATACTGCAAAATCAATATAAACTTTATGCTTTAATAAACTCATCCATCCTCCTAATTCATAGTTATTAAATGTTGTTGGGTCTAATAAAGGGACGTCATCTTTTCTGAACAAATCACTAATACTTGGAGGAATAAAACCAACACTATAATTAGCGTATGTACCAATGTTTTTTGTGAAGTTATATGTTAATCCAAGTCTAGGAGTTACAGCTGTAAATGTTTCTTTTGCATCAGCAGAAGAATAATCAGAGGCCGCATCTAACCTATTTTTAAAATCATAACTATATACATCATAGCGTAATCCAGCGTTTACTTTTAAATTTGTTATTGGCTCAAAATTACCAGTTATAAAAGCTCCAGTATTTACAATGTCAGCAGAATAATCCGATTTATACACACCTGTTTGTGTGTAAGCATCAAAATACCCTGAAGCATTTCTATTTACATCTAAAATTTCTGCATTAAATGTTTTTGGGCTAAGATCAATATTTCCACCTAAACTAATATTCGTTTTTAGCTTATCAAAGCTAATATTGTGTTGTAAGTAAGCTGCATAACTGTTAAAGCTATTGTCATTTAATTCACCAGTTGTAGTATCTCCAAAATCTGTATCGCTTGCTATTCTGTAACTAGGATTTTGTTTCATGGTGTTATCACGATAAACTAAACTTAAACTTGTGTTCTTTTTAGTGTTCCATTTATGCGATAAAGTAGAGTTTACACGGAATGATTTAGCGTTTCTAAATGTAAAGGTATGGTATGAAGAATAATCTCTGTTATTAAATTTTATTTCATCTAAACTACCACTCATTTCACTAAAATAATCCACATAAGTTAATGAACTAGACCAGTTTAATTTATCAGAAAACTGATGAGTTACTTTACCAGTAATAGCATTTTTATTATAGTTTCCATACTCACGAATACCATTACTAATTTTAGATTTGTACCCACTAACAGCAATTCCTGTTTTCTTATAAGTAGTTGCTATTTTAGCATCGGTTCTAAAGTATCCTTTATCATCCATACGAACACCTAATTTTCCTGTAAGGGTTGGTGTTGGGTTTTCTGTAATAAAGTTGATAGCACCTCCAACAGCTTCACTACCATAAAGTGCAGAATATGGGCCACGGATAACTTCAATAGTTTTGGTTGCTTCCATATTCATTTCCAACAATGCATTGTGATTAAATACACCATTTGGTCTAATCGGAATACCATCTTCTAAATATAAATAGACTCCTTTAGTTGAAATAGGTTGTCGGATAGACATCATGTGTTGCTCGTTACCTAAGTCAACCATGTGCACTCCACTTTGTTGATTTAAAACCTGATCTACCGAGCTTGGATTCATTGTAGCAATTGTTTTAGCAGATACAGCTGATATTGCGACAGGAATTTCTTTTCTTTTTTGAGCAGTTCTTGAAGCACTCACAACAACTAAATCTAAATCGTTAATTTTTTTATCCAAAAGAACAATCATGTTGTTAGAAGCTTTTAATGTATTGGCTTCGTGTGTAGCATGTGTAAAAGTTAATAATTCATTTTTTATAGTAACTACCAAGGTAAATTTTCCTGATATATCTGTAGTAGTTGTGTTACCAGATTCAGAAGTGATTTGAACATCAGTTAGTGGATTAGTATTGTTAGTAACAGTTCCTGTAATTGTTTCTGTTTGCGCATAAGTAATTAGTGTGAATACACACATGCACAAGGTTAAGTATATAGTTTTCATTATAAAGTTGGGATTACCAATAAGTAATGCGAAAAATTTATTAATTAATAAAAGAGATAGGTTTTGTATATAGAATCCATCCAGATACAAGTAGTACCAAATGTAATTAAGGATACAATTGGTGTTAATCTAAAAGATATTAAATAATAAGTTTTGGAGGTTGGAAAATGGAAGTGTAATAGGATTCAATAAAGGTGTTATGTACTCCATTAATTACAGTATTGTATTTTCTGAATATTTTTTGCTGTACTAGAATAGCTTGAGCTAAAAATGGAGCAACAGGATATTCCTTCATGTTTAATGGGGGGGCAGGTTGTTCTGTATCCAAGCCATCATTTGTTTTTTTAAGTTCTTTTGCCAAATGGCATTTTCCATTACATTGCAAAACAGGTTTGGCTTTATTTTCGCAAAGCTCCTCAACAATATAATCGTAGTTAATATAGTACGAAATAACAGGTGTTATTGGTCGTAACATAGCAACTATGTATAAAGATGTAAATAATATGCCTAGCGTTTTTGCTTTCAACTCACTTTTTTATATGAGTCAAATTTACGAAATAGGAATAGAATTAGTAATGATTTTTATCAGCTTTAACGTTTTACAGTAATTGTCCTTTTTAATTCATTTCCTATAGCATCAACAACTGTAATTGTATGCCTCCCTTCAGTTGGTAATACTCCAATTTCATGAAACGTTTCTGTAGTTTGGATATACTTATTATCGATATACCAAAAAACTTTAGTTTCAGGATTGATATGTGCAATTTTTAATATTATCGGATTTGTTTTTTCATGTTCATTTTTAGCCAAAATTATAGTGCTGTTATTTTTAGGGGAAATAAAATCCATTGTTCTTCCAGTTTCTTGTTTACAGTCGTCACGTAATTCAGGTAGTGTTTTGTAATTAGCATGGTGCTTTTTATAATACCATTCCTGAAGAGGAGGTAATGTAAACCATGGTGTATGTTCAATATTCTCTAGCGTTTCACATGAAGTGTTTACCCTATGGTTACTATTTTTGTCTAGATGGACTAAATGATGAAACGGACATGCTTTAAAACGTTTTCCTAATGCTGGAATCCAGGTTTTATTTGTGTCACAGAGTTCAGTAGCCAAATACCCACTTTGAGTACATGTATTAACTTCAGCTAATTCATCGAAAGGTTTTGCAAACCATGTCGATTTGGGAAACAAATTAAACACATCAAACAATACTGGAGCAGCGCTGTTTATTCCAGTTAGATCTGGACGTCCTTCACCATCAGCATTTCCTACCCAAACACCAACTACAATACCTTTAGTAACACCAATTGCCCAAGCATCTCGATTCCCGAAACTTGTACCTGTCTTCCAAGCAATTTCTTTTGATGAATCGTAAAATTTCCATGCTTCATCCCCCTCTGGACGGTTCACTTCTTTCATAGCTTCAAAAGCAAGGTAAATACTTCCTGCATTAAAAACAGGTTTCTCATGAGTTAGTTTACCTAAGTCTGTAGTTTCATTTCTTATAAATGAAGCTTTATTAAATTCATGAGTATAATATTCACTTGAACTCTCCGTATAATGATTTAGCGTTCCAGCTAATGAAGCATAAGTATTGCATAAATCCCAGAGACTACTTTCTGCGCCACCAAGAATTAAAGATAATCCGTAATGATTCGCACCTTTATTGACATGTTTTAATTTAAATTTTCCTAATTCATCATAAAATCGCGCTAAGCCATATTGATGTAACATTCTTACTGCAGGGATATTTAAGGACTTTGCTAATGCTTTTTTAGCTGTTACTGCTCCAGTATATTGTAAATTGAAATTTTCCGGTTTGTAATCGGCAATAGTTGTGGGGATATCCGGGACCAAAGTATTTGGTAATAATTCTCCTTTATCAAGCATTGCCATATATAATAAAGGTTTTAAAACACTTCCCGTACTTCTAGGAGCATCAATAACATTTACATCCTTTTGGTTTTCTTTGATCGTAGGTGTATTTCCCACATAACCCAATATTTTTTTAGTTTTAACATCCAACACTAAAACTGCCATGTTGTGTACTTCATTTTGTTTTAAAATTGAATGGTGCTGTCTTACAACGGTGTTTAAAATTTCTTGAGTATTGTATTTAACAGATGTTTTTATGCGTTCTCCTTTATTTGATTTGGCTATTTTTTGTAATAAATGAGGCGCTTTTTGTGGTAATGGAAAGGGTTTTTGTGGCAATGTTTCTTGAATAGCTAATTGATAGGTAAGGGTGTCTATTATTTTTTGATTATATAATTTATGCAATAATCGATTTCTTTTTTCAACTAGCCTTTGTTGATTCTTTCCAGGATATATCAAGCTTGGAGCATTTGGTAATACGGCTAATGTTGCACTCTCAGCCCAAGATAATTGGTGTGCTTGAATTCCAAAATAACGCCATGATGCAACATCAATTCCAACTACATTCCCTCCAAATGGTGCATTGGAAGCATAGTAATTTAATATTTCATTTTTTGAATAGTTTATTTCTAATCTTGTAGCTAGTATAAGTTCTTTTAATTTTTCGAGATAGGTTCTGGACTTACCATTTCTAGATAACCGAATAACTTGTTGGGTAATAGTACTTCCTCCACGTACTATATTTCTTTTGGAAATATTAGATTTTAGTGCCTTAACAATAGATATTGGATTAAAACCAGGGTGTTGGTAAAAATGAGCATCTTCGAATTGTATGATGCAATGTTTGAATTTCTCAGGAACTGAATCACATTTAGGAAATCGCCATTGTCCATCACTTGCAATTTGTGCACCTAACAATTCTCCTTCAGTACTTTCTATTACTGTAGCAGTAGGTTTATTAAATAATTGTTCAGGTAAATAGAAAGCATAAAAAAGTAGTAGGGTTAAAAGTCCTACAGTTATTATTTTATATTTTTTAAAATAGAATGTTAAGTTCATTAGTAATTTGAAGTCAGTAATCAATAAGCTATATTCAAGTAGATTAAAAACAATACTTTTTTGTTTTTGATAACGATATAGAATTAACTCATTGGTGGATAAAAATACAATTAAAGTTGTGATTAATTGTCTATTTTTAGCATTCAATATCAAGAATTGCTTATCATGAAAAAATCAACAGTACAGCGAATTTCTCAAGTACTTTTTCCAATTATATTTTTGTTATTCGCTACGGTATTGAACCCAAGTGAAGAAAACCCATTAATTGGTAAAATGTTAGGGATTGCCATTTGGATGGCTGGTTGGTGGATAACTGAAGCGGTTCCAATTGCAGTTGCATCATTGTTACCTTTAGTATTGTTTCCTTTAACTGGAATTTCAAGCGGAAAAGAAGTGTCATCTAGTTATGTGAACGATATTATATTTTTATTTATAGGTGGATTTATCATCGCTCTAGTTATTGAGAAATGGGATGTTCATAGAAGAATAGCACTACGAACGCTACTTTTTTTTGGGAAGGGATTGTTTCCAGTATTAGTAGGGTTTATGGCAATATCTGCCTTTTTATCTATGTGGATTTCTAATACAGCAACCACATTATTAATGTTGCCTTTAGTATTATCGGTAATTGATGAGTTAGAAGCATTGTATTCTAAAAAAGAAATGGGAAAATTTAAGATTGCGTTATTACTTGGTGTAGCATATTCATGTTCCATTGGAGGAATTACTACCCTAATAGGAACACCTCCAAATTTAGTATTTATTAAAACGTTTGCTAATGCCTACCCCAATGCTCCAGAAATTACGTTTGCTAATTGGTTGTTTTTTGCACTTCCAATAACAGTAGTATTGTTTATTTCCGCTGTAATAGTGTTATATTTTTTGTTTAAGCCAAGCAAGAACATCAAGTCAATTCAACCTTCTTTTTTTGAAGAGAATTATAAAGCATTAGGAAAACGAACTTATGAGCAAACAATGATATTGGTGTTATTTGCATTGTTTGTAGTACTGCTTATTTTTAGAGCAGATATCGTCATTGGGGATTTTAAAATACAAGGATGGCGAAATTTGTTTTCACAACCTAAATATATTGTTGATGCTGTAGTGGCTATTTTTATAACCATATTATTATTTATAATACCGTCAAAAAACAATTCAAAAGAATATTTAATGGATTGGAAAACTGCGGTCAAATTGCCTTGGGGAATTGTATTGCTTTTTGGAGGTGGGTTTGCTTTAGCAAAAGGATTTCAAACATCTGGATTATCAGAATGGATAGGAGAAAAACTAACAATACTATCGGGTAGCCCAATACTTGTAATTATTTTAGGATGTGCGGTATTGATGGCTTTTTTAACAGAGTTTACATCAAACGTTGCTACAACTCAGGCATTATTGCCTTTGAGTATTGCGCTATCAACCTCATTGCAAGTACATCCATTATATTTAATGATTCCCTTAACAATGGCAGCTTCTTTAGCGTTTATGTTGCCTGTAGCAACTGCACCAAATGCGATTATTTTTGGCTCAAATCAGTTAAAAATAAAACAGATGTTACTGCCAGGGTTTATACTGAATTGTATAGGGATAATCGTGATTACTATTATGATGTATTACTGGGGAAGTTATGTGTTTGATTTGAGTCCGAATATACTTCCAGAATGGATGAAATAGATTTAATTTATTTTCCCCAATTTTTTTTAAGCACCTCATAACGTCTATCCATACATTTATCTTCGTTATTATAAAAGTCTCTGACGGGACTCATAAACTTATCCAATATTTTAGTAGAGCCAATATTTTCAATAGATACATCAGCAGTTATTTTAGTACATCCTTTTTCTGAAAAACCATAATCTAATAAGCCTTTTGTTATTTCTGTTCCATAACCAATTCTCCAGAATTGTTCGCGCAAGCGATAGCCAATTTCATCGTCGTTTTCATCATTTTTCAAGTAAGCACATAAACCAATAAAAGAATTACTTTTTTTCTCAACAATGGCTCGTACTTGTTTATCTATACTGAAGGTTTTAGAAGAAATCACTTTCTCTAAAAAAGCATCACTTTCAGTTCTTGTCATCACTGGTCTTGGTATCGGATCCATGACATTCTTATTTCCCATCATATCAAAAAACGAATCAGCATCTTGAGGGGTTAGCATTCGTACGGTTAATCTATCTGTTTCAAAAATCATAGTTCTTGATTAATTACACTTCGACAACCTCAGTGTGACATTTATTTTATTAGTTAATTATTAAATTCATATTCGCGTTCTACTTTGCAAATACGCACTTTATACCAAGAGTACCAATCGGACTTTCCTTTTTCTTGTGCAAAAAGATGTGCTAAATTTTCTTTCCAGTTTTTTATTGCGTCTAAACTCTCCCAATAAGAAACTGTAATACCGATAGTCTCTTTAGCAGATTCGATGCCGATATATCCAGGTTGTTTTTTTGCTAAAGTTTCCATTTGCTCAGCCATTTTAGAGTAACCACGATCATCCTCTTGTTGTTTGGAAGTGAAGATGACAGCGTAGTAAGGTTCTGTATTGTTCATTTGTATATTATTAGAAATACTGCTTCAGAAATAGATTTGAAACATAGAAGCCAAATTCAGTTAACCTATAACTTTTTGTACCTGAGTTAAGAGCTACATCAATTAGGATGTTTTTAAAAACTAAATATTCAATGTCATTTTGTTTTAATTCACTTGTACTAGATAATTCATTATAATCATTTATGATAATTTCAATTTTTTGTCTTTCTTGCTCGCTAAATTTTGAGTATGTGGATTGATGAGTTTTCTTTTGATTATTAAAGTTTTCTGTAATAGATTTTCTATTATTTTCCACAATAGTTTCTAATTTATTAGAATATTCTTTAGAACTTTTTTTATCAGAGTATAAATTAGATGCTTGTTTTTCCAAGCTTTCAATTGTTTCTTTATTATTAGAAAGTAAAGAAATTTGCTCATTACTTTTAATTTTTAATATAGAATACTTTTCGCTTTTTTCGGAATTAGACTCTTCAAACTCTTTCTGTAAATCTCGTATTTGATTTCTAAGTTTAATTGATTCATTTATACTTAGAGGGACTTTTTCTTCTTCAGTAAGTTTTATATTTAGCTTTCGAGCTTTAGATTGTTCTTTTAACTTAAAGGCTAATTCTGAAAGGTGTGGTAATAACCAAATAATTAACCCCGTTGAAATAGCTGGGATTAGCCATAGTTTAAAATAGAAATGATATGTAGAATTAAGAATATAATATTCTATATAACTAATCTTACTTTTTCCTAAAGAAGAACTGTTCTCCCAAATTGTAATATATAATAATTGCCAGTTTATAATTATCCAAGAAATGATAAAAGAGCCTATCAAAGGACTCGTAACTCTGTCATAAAGAGTTGCTTTAATTGATTTTTGTATTTCGTTCATGTATTGATTATTATAAATCGTCTGTAAAGTGCTCGGTTCGTTTTGGTTTAGAGAATTTATCAATATTGTAGGCTTTTGAATCTCCTTTTGGAATAGATAAAGATTCCCAATTATCATTAGAAACAAGTTTTCCTATAAACACGATTTGTCCAATGTGATAGGAGTAATGTGCTAATTGTCGATTAATAGCTTCCACGATAGTATGCCCCATATTTCTAATGAATATTTCTTTATTCAAGTCTTCCTCGGTAAGTGAGTCAATAGCATTAAACAGACACTCCCAACCTTTCTCCCAAGTAGCGAGTAGTTCTACTCTGGTATTTATACTGTCAGAAAACTCATCGTCTCTATTTCGCCATTCTTTTTCACCATCAGTTATTAAGAAATCAGTCCAACGCGATAGCATATTTCCTACTATATGTTTTACAATGATAGCAATACTATTACTCTCGATATTGTATTGATAAAATAAGTGTTCATCATTTACTTGAGCAAAGGTTTTATCACCTAAAGATTTATAGTATTCAAATTGTTTTTTTATGCTTGATAGGTAGTTGTTCATTCCTTACTTACTTATTTAATTACCTCAACCCATTGTCCTTTAGTTCTCACAAAATAATCATCATCATACATGGTTTCACATTGTACTCCGGGTAAATAATAACTGCCTAAATAAGATGCGTTTAATAGTACACGTACTGTTTTAGTTTCAAAGGCTTTTAAATCAAAATAAAAGTTTGTTCTATCATCTCTAATATCCTCATGAGTAACATTATTATCTGCGAAATCACCAAAGTCAGTAAAACGTGTGTTTACAATTTCCCATCCTGAAGGGAATATGGTGCTTAAAGCAACATCTTTTAAGTGTACTCCTTTAGTGTTTTTAATAGTAATCTCTGCTACAAAATCGGTTCCTTGGTTGATTTTTGAAGGGTTAATTGCACTACCATCTTTAGTTTTAAATATGCTAGTAGCAACAAGGTTTCGTTGTGCTATCTTCTCCTCTCCAATTGGTAAAATTCCATTGTTTAAAATACGCACATAAATAGTATTGTCTTTTGTATTTGTAATACTAAGTGAATTTGTCCCTTTTTGAATTGTTAGTTCTCTTGAGGCTAATGATTTTGAAGTTTTAACATTTTTGTTCCTTTCGCCATTTGTAGCATAATTTACGTGAACACCTTTTCCACCAATAAAAGCAGCATATTTTGACATTGCTAATAAACTGTATGCCGTAGTTTGAGTACTCATATAGTTTTTTCCAGATAATGCGAACCCTAACTGCTCCGCAAGTTCTTTACTCTTTTGATGCTCTTTTAAAATAGTGTAGGTTTCTAAAGCCATTGCTTTATCTCTATATGCTGAACCATATGTAGATTTATGTGTATCGTCAGAAGTGTTTTCTACATTTAAAACGGTATCAATTAACTGATTTGATGCATTCTTCTGACCGATTAAAGCATAGGCAGCTGCCAATCGTAATTTTGCTACATCAGGTAAGTCGTTGCTTTCTCGTAACCTATTCATTGAAGCATTATCAGCTTTTCCAGCTAATGCTAAAGTATATAATCTATACGCTTGAGCCAATGCAGACCTATCAGCGCTTTTTCTCCATTTTTTAGAAGCTTGTTTCTGATAGTCAATCCATTTGTTCTTAAATTCTAATGGAAGTACAAAGCCTTTGTTTTCAGCTTCTAGTAAAAAGTGTCCTACATAACTTGTCGCCCAATCGTTGGCACTATTTTGACCTTGCCAATATGAAAAAGCACCATTGTGTATTTGAAATTTTGCTAATTTATTAATGGCAATTTGAATGTTTTTCTGTGTGGCTAATTTTTTATCATCAGATAAATCAAAAATATCATTTAAAAACAATTGCGGAAACGCACCTGAAGTGGTTTGTTCAACACAACCATGTGGATATTTTATTAAGTATTGCAAACGCGCATTAAAATCAATTGATGGTAAAGACGATAATTCTATTTGCGCATTATTAGTTCCTAATACACCAAATGTATTGAAATCTATTTTCTGAGTGCTGTTAGGAGCTAATATGATATCAATAGTTTCTGAAGTTTCAGGGTTCGGATTTATAGCATCCAATTCCAAACTATAAGAAGCTTTTTCTCCATGACCAGATGCAATTACTTCAATTGTTCCGATACCATTTTTAAGTACCTCAACATCAAAATAAGCCATTTTTTCATCTGGGTTAGCAAAATGTAACTGCTGTGTGGTGTTCCCTACAATTTTAAAAACATCGTTAAGTTTTAAAGATAGTTTTACATTCTTCATTTTCTTCTCCATTGCGAAAACAGTAATCGGAATACGTACTTTTTCTCCAGGAGTAACTTTACGAGCCATTGACGCTAATACCATTAGAGGCTTACGTACAGGAGTTGCTTTTTCTGTACTTCCATATGCTTCAGTTTCTGGATTATGAGCGACTACCATAGTACGTACAGATCCTACATATTTAGGAAGTTTTACAGTATGCTTTTCTGTGTCATTTTTCCCAATTTCAAAGGGCCCTAAGTATAATACTACCGGTTTAAATCTGTTTGCTTTTTTATTTTTTCCGCCAGCAAGCATTCCATCACCACCAATGCTAAATACTTGATTGATACGACCTCCAAAAGCACCGATAACATCGTCGAAAATATCCCATGTTTTAACTCCTAAAGCTTCTTTAGAGAAAAATGTATGCCAAGGATTAGGTGTTTTATAACGTGTTAAGTCTAATAAGCCTTCATCTACAATAGCAATAGAATAGGTCATGGGTTTACCATTTTTCTCGCTCACTTTTATAGTTACCTCTTGTTCTGGTTGTAATACATTAGGCATTGAAATTTTCGGATACAATCTCGTGTCTGGGTTTTCTACTGTAATTGCCGATAGACCATACATACGTATTGGTAAATCATTTTTAGTATTGTTATGTGTTTGTAATAAACTAATGTGTATAAATACATTAGGAGTCATTTCCTTGGTGATAGGTAATTCAAATTTAGTATCTCCTTTTTTCGCTTTAATCCAAAAACCTTGCAATACTTCCGTACCGTTTTCTATAGTAACCAAAGCTCTTCCAGAAGCACTAGAAGGAAATGTTACAATAGCTTTTTCTCCTACATTGTAAGTAGTTTTATCAGTAGCAAAGGATAGCATTGTAGCAGCAGAAGGATCTCCTTTACGTGCTTTTCCGGCCCAACCTGGCCAATCGATAAATACTGTTTTCCCAGTTGAGTGTCCACTGTCTCTATTGATAACGTGCACTAAATAACGACCCCATTCCGGATATTTTAATTCGTATTCAAAAGAAGTTTTTCCTGATGAATTTGTACTTATGTTTTTAGAAAACACTTCATCTCTATAGGATCCAGAATTAAAAGAAGACAAGTTGTTCTCGCTTTCATTCCACCACCAATTTTGGTTTACTTTATAGATCTTTACTACTAAATTTTCTACAGCAATTGGAACTCCTTTTTCATCAACAGTAGCAACATCAAAACGATGGTTAGTATCTGTTAGTAACATTCCTCTTGCGGCATCTCCTTTAGGGGTTAATAAACCAACATAGGAATCATATGGAGAATAGTCTGTACTAAACACATCTGTACTAAAATCACCTCCATTTTCATAGACTTTTGTTACAAAAGAAGCTTTTAGCATTCCAGGAGCATTATTAGTTTTACTTGGCTTAAATGAAAAGTTCACCTTTCCATCATCGTTAATTCTCCCTTTAAAAACAACTTGTTTTTCGTTACTATATGAACTTGTTGGGTCATTAAATTCAAAGCCTGGAAAGGTTTTAAACTCTGTCTTTTTTTGAGAAAACTTTACATTAATGTCAGCTTTTAAATTTCTAGCGATGGCACCATGTAACCAAGCAACTTCAATTGTTCCTTTTTCAGTTCTTTGAGATTTAATAATATCATTATTAAGAGCAGCTTTAATTTTTAAGCGATTCGGTTTAATTGTTTCAATTTTAATTCGCTTTGTAAATTTAGCGCCACCAACACTTACTGTTGCATTCCAATTTCCTGTTGCGTCGTCTATATCCGTTGGTACTTTAAATGCATAAAAATTGTTTAGTCCGCCTGTTTTAATAGCTCTATGGGTAATAACACCATAAGGGTTTTTGATTTCCAGTTTTACAGGGTGTCCTTTTGGTAATTTATTTGCTTTGTCATTTAGCATGAAGGATAAAAACAACGTGTCTCCTGGTCGCCAAACACCACGTTCACCATAAATGTATCCTTTCAATCCTTTTTTTAATTGAACTCCTGAAACATCAAACTTACTTACTGATAATGCATTCCCATCTTTAAGTTTAACATATGTGGTATGCTTATCTTTAGTTACAGTAGCAAAATAAACATTTCCATTAGCGTCAAAATTTAATTGCCCTTCGTTATCGGTTTTTTGTTTTCCTACAACTTGTTGTTGAAAATTATAAAAAGTCACTTGAGCATTAGCTACTGGACTTGTAGTAATGATATCACTAACTGCTACAAAATAGCTATTGTTACTTCCTTTTTTTACGGTTACTCCTAAATTAGACGCTAAAATATTAGCGCTTACTTCTTTGTTCCTATAATATGAAGTACTACATGGGTTGTCCCTATCACTCCAATTGTAGTTGTAATTATTATTGTAATATCCAGAATCCCAATAACTAGTTTCTTCATCTTCGGCATCGTAATTGTCAGCTTGTTCAGTAACTAAATAGTCATCAGTTCCTTCACATTTATATAAAGAATGTTGTTTTTTAAAACTTATTCGAACTCTATATATTGCTCCAGGATTTGGATTGATAATCGTTTTTAAATCAACTGCAAAGGCATTCCAATTATTTAAATTTGAAGCATGCTCTTCAAGGTTGATTGTTTTTTTAGCAATCGGTCTTGCAACTCTTCTTAGTTCATTACTTCCATTTAGTTCATTGTCTTGTAAAAATTGCAATACATTATCTTCATAAATTTTTAAGATAGTTACATCCACTGCTTTAAGTCCAACAGCTTCAAAATTAAATTTTAAATCTTCTGAAGTAGGTAATATAGTTCCGTTTTGTAATAGTCGCACTTCAGGTTTAAGAGCTTCAAAAGAAATATCCTGACTAAAACTGCTTCTGATTTTATATCCATCAGTACTTTTAACTCCTCTATGTACTTTTAGCTCTTTATTCCCATCTACTTTTTGTAACGGATATGCTTTTAAGATATTTCCATCTACAGAATATTTTATAGAATTGACGCCTTCTAATGTTACTAATCCATTAAAATTCTGATTTTGATCCAATGGGTCAGAAAAGTTAATTTCAATGTATTTGCTTTTCTCATCAAACGTATTTACTTTAATTACAGTAAAGTTGTTTTTACCAGGGATTTCAAAATCAAAATCACCTTTTGAATCAATATCAAAAGGTTCACCATCCCATATTATTTCAATATCTGAATTTTTATCAAAACGCTGAATACTATCTATTTTAAAATGAAAATATTTTCCTTCAGTAACATCAGAATCTATTTTTATAGCTAGGTTTTTTTCTTTTTGAGTAGCAGTAATTAATTGCTGAGCAGTAGTCACCAATAAGTTATCACTAGATTTTAGAGTTCCTTCAAGGTATTGCCAGTTTTTATCATAAGATTGTAAGTAATTAGTAGAAACACTAACTTCCTGTTTTATGGTTTTTATATCAAATTCAAAAGTGTTGAATTCTTTTGGTACTTCTTGTATATTACCTAAATCTAATGCAAAAGTATAACGCGTATCTTGCTCAAATCTTTTCTCAGGTATAAAAGCAATAGTCCTATTATTTAGTATGGTTACTTTTCCTTTTACTTTTGGAGTGATTTTTAATAAAGAACCATCTAATTCAGTATTCGTATTCCATTCGGAAACGGGATTCATTAAAACAACTTTTATTTCAGAATTTGTAGAAACAACACCTGTGGTTACTTCGGCGACATATTCTTTAAATTTATAAAAGTTCTCAGGAGAAATACTAGGTTGTTCTTTTTTACAAGAAGAAAACACTATTAATGTTAAAATAACGATTAGTAATTTGGTGAATCTCATACTGGTTAAAGCAGTTTATTGGTTAGTTTAAAGTTCTGTGAGGCTTATTCATCTTTATATATTCCGGTATAAATCTCCCCATTTTGATTTATAGAAGCTCTATACATTCCTGGAGTATTAAATTCCATTTGAATATTCCCGTATTTGTCAATTGCAATAATTCCTCCATCACCTTTTAAAGTGATTAATTTTTGTTGTACTACATTCTCAGCAGCTTCTTTTAAGGATACTTTTTTATATTCAATTTGTGCAGAAATATCATGAGCAACAGCCGCACGTATAAAATATTCGCCATGCCCTGTTGAAGATACCCCACAAGTATTATTATTTGCATAAGTTCCTGCACCAATAATTGGTGAATCACCTATGCGATTCCATTTTTTATTGGTCATCCCACCGGTTGAGGTACCAGCGGAGATATTTCCGCTTTTATCTAAAGCTACACATCCTACCGTTCCGAATTTGTAATCAGGATATTTTTCTGTTAATAGAGCAGCTAGTTTTTTATTCTCCCTAGTTTTTATTTTTCTTAGATATATTAGGTTTTTCTCTGTAGCAAAATAGGAAGGATCAACGATTTTTAATCCTTGTTCTTGAGCAAATTGATTTGCTCCTTTTCCTGATAATAATACATGAGGAGAGTTTTCCATTACTTTTCGAGCAGCAGAAATAGGGTTCTTTATTGTTGTTACACCAGTGACAGCTCCTGCATCCAGGTTTGCCCCATTCATAATTGAAGCATCCATTTCATTGGTTTCTTGATGGGTATATACAGCACCTTTACCTGCGTTAAATAAAGGAGAGTTTTCCAAAACATGTATTGTTTTTTCTACAGCATCAAGGCTTGAACCACCGTTTTTTAAAATAGTATGGCCTACTTTTATAGCTTCAGTTAATTTGGTTCTAACTAATGAATCTAATTCTGGGGAAATACTTTTTCTTGTTTGATAACCAGCTCCGCCATGAATTACAATAGCAAATTTATTTGCTTGTATGGGGATTTCAACGCTTTTTGAAGAGATGGGCTTAGGGACTTGTTTTTTGCAAGAAAACAATACTATTGCGACGAAAATAATTGTAAACACCTTGTTGAATGTCATGAGATTAAAGGAGTATTAGTTAGTTGTTATTTGCTCTAGAAAGGTGCTTTTCAAGAGGTACTTAAAAGTACTAAATTTCATTGGTATTTTTATAATAAAAAGGAGAAGATTAAAATCTCAATAAAAAATCGTAATTTTGCATATAAATTTTTAACAAAAAACTTCAATAAAGTTATAAATATGTCAGTAGTAGCAATAGATTACGGAATGGATAAAGCATTAGCTCAGTTAGGGTTAAGTGCTGTAAACGATGGAACTTCAACAGGTTCTAATAATTTTTCTAGTGGAGATGTAATTGAATCTTACTCACCAGTTGATGGAAAATTAATAGGAAAAGTAAAAACAACTACCAGAGAAGATTATGATAAAGTAATGGAATCTGCTACTGCAGCTTTTAAAACTTTCAGAACAATGCCTGCTCCACAAAGAGGAGAAATTGTACGTCAGTTTGGTAATAAATTAAGAGATTTAAAAGAACCATTAGGGAAATTAGTTTCTTATGAAATGGGTAAATCTTTACAAGAAGGGTACGGTGAGGTTCAAGAAATGATTGATATCTGTGATTTCGCAGTTGGATTATCTCGTCAGTTAAACGGACAAACAATTCCTTCAGAGCGTCCTGGACATGTAATGAGAGAACAATGGCACCCAATTGGTGTAGTTGGAATTATTTCTGCATTTAACTTTCCAGTAGCTGTTTGGGCTTGGAATACAGCTTTAGCTTGGATTTGTGGTGATGTATGTGTTTGGAAAGGTTCTGAAAAAGCGCCTTTATGTTCTGTAGCATGTCAAAACATTATTGCTGACATCTTAAAAGAAAATAATTTACCAGAAGGTATTTCTTGTATCATTAACGGTGATTATAAAGTTGGTGAATACATGACTACTGATTCTCGTATTCCTTTAGTATCTGCTACAGGTTCTACTCGTATGGGAAGAATTGTTGGAGCTACAGTTGCTGAGCGTTTCGGAAAATCTTTATTAGAATTAGGAGGAAACAATGCAATTATTATTACACCAACAGCTGACTTAAAAGTGGTTGTTCCTGGAGCTGTATTTGGAGCTGTAGGTACTGCAGGTCAACGTTGTACATCTACTCGTAGATTAATCATACACGAATCTGTTTACAATAAAGTAAAAGATGCTATTGTTGGTGCTTACGGGCAATTAACAATTGGTAATCCTTTAGATGAAAAGAATCATATAGGACCATTAATTGATCATGATGCTGTAAATACTTACTTAGCTGCTATTGAAAAAGCAAAAACTGAAGGTGGAAACGTATTAGTTGACGGTGGAGTTTTAGAAGGAGAAGGTTACGAAAGCGGATGCTACGTTAAACCAGCTATTATTGAAGCAGAAAACCATTATGAAATTGTACAGCATGAAACTTTTGCTCCAATTTTATATTTAATGAAATATTCTGGTGGTGTTGAAAATGCTATTGATGTTCAAAACGGAGTTGCTCAAGGATTGTCTTCTGCAATTATGACTAACGAAATGAAAGAAGCTGAAAAGTTCTTATCATTCGCTGGTTCTGACTGTGGTATTGCTAACGTAAACATCGGAACTTCTGGTGCTGAAATTGGTGGTGCTTTTGGAGGTGAAAAAGAAACAGGTGGTGGACGTGAGTCAGGATCTGATGCTTGGAAAGTATACATGAGACGTCAAACAAATACAGTTAACTATTCTGATGAATTGCCTTTAGCGCAAGGAATTAAATTTGACTTATAGGTAGATAATCGACATTAAACTCAAAAGGGTTCAACATATGTTGAACCCTTTTTGATTTAAATGATATTTTTAAGCGTTTGCTAGTTCGCTAACCGTTATTGGTTTTGCTGGGGAATCAGTTCCACTTTTCCATTCTACTCCAGCTCCCCAAGTAAGGACTTTATCAGTGTAAGCTGGCGTACCAGTATTGAAACAATTATCGGCAGCAATAAAGCCATCACCAGTTGTTTTAATCCAGATGTGTTTTCCTGGTCCTTCGAAAGTCATTTTGGTCCATTCCGTAAGTGTTGGTAAAAAGCCACCATAAGCACCCTTGTTATTTGCTATATATCTCCAGCCACCAATAGTAATCATTCCTAGTGATGAACTATTTGCTCCAATGCCAAACTGAAATTCACCAGATGTTGGTTGATTTGCACTATTGTCCGTGTCGCTATTGTAGCCTTTAGCTTCTGTATCTGTACAGATAGTCATAGTTATGGTGTCTGACGGTGATGCAGTAATTAATACTTTTAAGTTTGAATCTGCATATGGAAATCCGTATGAATTGGAGTTTTCATGTAATACTTTTGCATAATCACTTCCTTGGCCTGTTGAGAATGGAACCTCCCCAGGAAAAGCAATGCTTTTATTTGGTCCAGCTGTAGTAAAATACCCTTCGTTTATTCCAATCAATATATTTCGGAACGTAGAGTTAGCATACATTTTATCGTTAGTGTTTTGTGGCGATTGATTTTGATCTACAGTTACTCCATTATAAATTAATTTACCACCATCACACCTATAACATATTTCAGTTGTAAACTGACTTTTTAATACTTCAAATGTATCTCCTTCAGCGCTTTTTAAGGAAATCATTACATCTGTAGCATTTTGCACATTCATAAAGCTTCCTGTGAATACTTTAGGGGAACCACCTTTTGGAGTATCAGAAGTGATTACTAGAGGAGCTTTATTGGTATTTAAATCATTGATGTAAGTTTCATAAGAGGCATAACTATTAGGGGCGCCATTAGGCCCTACTATTTTAGGCTGTCCAGTAGCACATATAATATATGCTGGATTTGCATCAGTAGCTGGTTGTAATGCAGTTGTTTTCATTGTAGCTATAATGTCTGTAATTGACTTTTTATATCCTAAAGTAAAAGCATTATTTGCGGTATCTGTACCTGCTAAAGTTAGTGGCAGCCCTGTTATATCAACATTTGATAGGTTTAACCAAACTTCTGTTTCACTAGATTTTTTAGTGAACTCAATCCAACCGTAATATTGTACCCCATCTGGTATAGGGGCGTTATCTGAAGGAAAAGCACCATACCCTACATATAATCTAGCTCCTTCAATACTTTCAATATCTATTTCAAGAGTAGGGTTTGTGATTAATAAATCACTTAATTTAACAGATGTATTAGGAGTAATTCCACTAATACCTGTTTGTTTGTCGCCTGTTAATAATAGGTGCAAATCTTGATCAGCACCCCTGTCATTTACAATTTTAATTTTCATGTTGTTTGGTTTTATTTAATGACTACAATGTATGCTCATTGGGACATAAAAAAACGAGTAGAAACACTCGTTTTTTTATATAGGGATTTTCAGGTAGTTGCATTAAAAAAGGGTTCAATATATATTGACCCCTTTTTTAATAATTTCCAATTTTATTCCGATTATAAAATGACCTTTAAGTATTTGTTTATTTTGATTAAAAAAGATGTAGTAATTACTACTAAAATTGTGACAACGAGAGTTAAATTAGTTTGTGTTAATGAACTTCTTTCTAAAACAAAAATCATTAATAATGGATGAACTAAATATATACCAGTAGAATACATTGCTAAGTTTTTGCTGTTATAATTTGCTGTTAGTTTGAATTTCATCGCACATAAAAATATAATCGGACAGGTTAAAAGCATCATGAAGTACATGTCAAAACCATTAAACACAGGTATAAATAAGTAATTTAATAAACTTTCAGAAATGAATATTATTAAACTTATTACAAGACTTATAGTTAGTTGTTTTTTGCTTAATTTTTTTATAAGTTCTTTTTTTCTAATTAAATAGCCAATACTTAAAAAAGGCAATCCGAAAAAAATAAAATTTCTATATACTGACGTATCGTTCAAAATTTTAATGATCTTTTCATTAGAAAATACCTCGTAGTTTTTCATGTATTGCATTCCTGTTCCAATTATAAATAATGAAATAACTATTATTAATAACCTCTTGTCAGAAACTCTCCTCATTAAGAATAGTGATAATCCACTAAATATCATGGCGTTAAGGTACCATAGATGATTATAGCCAACGAGTATTATATTTATACATCTAGGAAGGCTGAAATTATCTAATCTTGCCCAATAAGATATATAAATTAACATCCAAATAAGATATAAGGTAATAACTCTTTTTAACCATTTCTTCACTCTTTTTCCATTAATGACATCAAGAAAATAATAACCATTGATAATAAAAAATATTGGGACTGTAATTCTAAACAATCCATGTACTGTGGTGTAACTAAGGATACTACTATAATCTAATAAAAAATTACAATGAGCTCCTATAACCATAATAGCTAAAATTACTTTAAGGATATCTAGAAGGATGTTTCGTTGCATTATTTTGTGATGATATTTTTTTTGCGAAATTACCTAATTCAATTACTACAGAGTAGCAAATAATTTAATTTTTAAATGTTTTTTTCTTTTATGGGGTAACAAAAACACTTTTTGTAGAACTATATAGTAAAGACGCTTTTTTTAAAAGAAAATGAGGTTAAACTAACTCTATTTTAAATTAAAAAGCCACTTGTTAAAAGCGGCTTTTTAATTTAAAATATTTATTGCGATTAATTTGAAATATTTTCTGCTGATATAGGGATATTTTGAAGAGGATCACTTTTAAATTTCATAAATAGTCCTAAAATAAAAAGTAATAATAGCAAGCCTTTTGTTTCGATTTTTCCAAATTCAAATCCTGATGGGACATTGTTTATTAAAAATGTGCCTTGCTCTAAATTATAGGACCATTCTTCTATGATTTGTGATTCACTAATTGTTAAAATAAAAATGATTAGGTTTAAAAAGAAAAGGGTTAGTAATGAGAACCCAAATGATTTTATAATAGTTTTAAAAAAATCCTTCATATAAATTTTATTATTTGTTATCCATAAGTATTACTTATACATAACAAAGTTAGTATTCAATAAATTTTATTTGGGGTAAAACAAACCTAAACTATTTTATGTAAAATGCATAATAATAAATCTAATAAATATCTCATAAGAGATTAAAAGTTAAAATAATCGATAAAAACAATTGTCATATAGCCTTTTCTTTTAGAAACAGAAATAAATTATTCCAACCCAGCCTTTAGTAGCACAGAAATATCTGTAGGTGTATCCGTACTTATATACGGATAAGTAACTCCAGATAAATATAATCCATTAGCAAAAGCCGGTTTTTTATCCTCTATATTTAGTTGTTCAGAGAGTACTTTTTTAAAGGTACCTAAACTCATTTTTCCTGTCCCAACTCGTAATAAAAAAGAAACCAATAAACGGATCATCCCTCTTAAAAAACGATTTGCGGTTATGGTAAAACGCATGCGTTGTTCAGTTGAGTCTACAAATAGTCTAGCATGATTTACATAACAGATAGTATGGTTATGTAAATGTGGTTGTTTACAAACAGCTTCAAAATTATCATATAATGGAATTAGGTCAGCCGCTTTTTTCATTGCTTCAAAATCCAAGTTTTCCAATTCATAATAGGAACTATATTTTCCTAAAACAGGATCTTTATATAAATGAATAAAATAATCGTAAGTACGTGAAGTCGCATCATAGCGAGCATGTTGACGTTCTTCGACTTCGATGATTTCATAAATGACAATATCATTCGGTAAATGTTTGTTTAAGCGAAATTTTAAATCAAATTCAAAAGGTTTTTTAATGGTGATATTTAAAAAATACTGACTCGCATGTACTCCAGCGTCAGTACGTCCACAGCCAAATACAGTAATATCAGTTTTAAAAATACATTTTAACTTCTCTTCAATAACTCCTTGTACAGTAATTGCATTTGGTTGACTTTGCCAACCATGGTAGCTCCCTCCGTTATAACCAATATGTAAGAAGTATTTCATGTAAGTTTTTTAGTTTAAAATAATCCAAAAAAAACCACTCATTTGAGTGGTTTGATATTTTTAAAAATGAACTTATTGTCCTCCTTCTTTTGTTTTTTTTACGTACGCAGTTAAGATAACAATGTGTATTCCATCAACTCTACCTTCAATTTGTTCAGCATTATCCCAAACTAAAGAAATACGATGTACAGGTGCTCCACGTTTTGCAGTGAAATTAGCTCCTTTAACTACTAAATCTTTGATTAAAACAACAGAGTCGCCATTATTTAAAATATTTCCGTTAGCATCTTTATGAATTATTCTATTTTCATCTTCTTCGTCACCATCACCCAATTTATTGGCCCATGTTGTCGTTTCTTCATCTAAATACATCATGTCTAATAAATCCTGACTCCATCCAAATTTCTTAGCTCTGTGCAATAGTCTCCAAGCCATCACTTGAACAGCTGGGGTTTCACTCCACATACTGTCGTTTAAACAACGCCAGTGGTTAGAATCCATTGATTCTGGGTCTTCAATTTGTGAGTGACACGTTCCACAAACTAATATGCTTTTTTCCAACTCTTCACCTTTTTCAGATACAGGAGGAATATTGTATACCTTTAAATTTTCTACAGATGTACATAACTCACAAGTTGAGTTACTACGTGCATGTAATTTTTTTTCTATGACACTCATTATTGCTGAATAAATTAAATGATGATAGCAAAAGTACAATTTTAAACGGAATGTTAATGGATTCCTTTTTGTTGATGACGTTCAATTCTTTAGTTTTGTAATCTTAAAAATAACGATATGATTTCAGTTGATAATTTGGCGGTAGAATTTAGCGGACATACTTTGTTTAGCGATGTATCATTTGTGATAAATGAGAATGATAAAATTGCCTTAATGGGGAAGAATGGCGCAGGAAAATCTACTATGATGAAAATCATTGCTGGTGTACAACAAGGGACACGTGGCCACGTACGTCATCCTAAAGATGCAGTTATTGCATATTTACCTCAACATTTATTGACAGATGATAACTGTACAGTTGTAGAAGAAGCTTCAAAAGCATTTAAACATGTGTTTGATATGCGTGATGAAATGGAGGGGTTAAATAAACAGTTAGAAACACGTACAGATTATGATTCAGATGAATATATGAAAATCATCGAAAAAGTTTCTGAACTTGGAGAGGTTTTTTATGCTTTGGAAGAAGTGAATTATGAAGCTGAGGTTGAAAAAGCATTAAAAGGACTAGGTTTTAAACAATCAGATTTTAATAGAGCTACCAGTGAATTTAGTGGAGGTTGGCGAATGCGTATTGAGTTGGTTAAAATATTATTACAAAAACCAGATTTAATTTTGCTAGATGAGCCTACAAATCATGTTGATATTGAATCAGTTATTTGGTTGGAAGATTTCTTATTGAATAAAGCGAAGGCGGTTGTAGTTATCTCTCATGATAAAGCCTTTATTGATAATATTACCAATAGAACCATTGAAGTGACAATGGGGAAAATATACGATTACAAGGCAAATTATACGCATTATTTACAATTACGTAAAGAGCGTTTGTCACATCAGATTAAGGCACATCAAGAGCAACAAAAATTCATTGCTGATAATAAAGCCTTTATTGAGCGTTTTAAAGGAACATTTTCTAAAACTAATCAAGTAACTTCTCGCGAGAGAATGTTAGAGAAGCTAGAAATCATTGAAATTGATGAGGTAGATAAATCAGCATTACGATTACGTTTTCCTCCAGCAGTGCGTTCAGGAGATTATCCGGTTATCGCAGAAGATTTATCGAAATCATATGATGATCATGTAGTATTCTCTGGAGCAAATATGACTATCGAAAGAGGGGAGAAGGTTTCTTTTGTAGGTAGAAATGGTGAAGGGAAATCTACCATGATTAAAGCTATTATGGGCCAGATTGATTATGAAGGAAAATGCGATTTAGGGCATAACGCTAAAGTTGGGTATTTTGCACAAAACCAAGCGGCATTATTAGATGAAGACTTAACAGTATTTCAAACGGTTGATGATGTTGCTGAGGGAGATATTCGTACAAATATTAAAAATATTTTAGGGCGATTCATGTTTGGAGGTGATGATATTGATAAAAAAGTAGCCAATTTATCAGGAGGAGAAAAAACACGTTTGGCAATGGTAAAACTATTGTTAGAACCAGTGAATGTATTGATACTTGATGAACCTACCAATCACTTAGATTTAAAATCGAAAGATGTTTTAAAAGAAGCATTACAAGCATTTGATGGAACTTTAATATTAGTATCTCATGATAGAGATTTCTTACAAGGTTTATCGCAAAAGGTATTCGAATTTAAAGAGAAACGAGTTATTGAACACTTTGAGTCTATTGACGATTTCTTGATTAGAAATAGAATTGAAAATTTAAAAGAAATAGATTTAAAAGCATAAACATAAAAACAGAAAGGAACCTATAATAGATTCCTTTCTGTTTTTAATATCTCACTAACCGCAGATTGATATGCTCTAGGATTATTAGCTTTCTTGATTTTCTTATATGTTTTTTGTGGGTTTGAACATGATTGGGAAAAGAATTCCCAAAAACCTAACATTTTCATCTTTATAGGCGTTGGTCCTGATAAAGCTGCGTCATATTGTTGGTAGATGGTATCATGAAATTCACTAAAAACATCCCATCTTTTTTCAGGATATTTGGTAGTGTCATTTTTAATCATGCTTGGTAAAAACGGGTCAGCAATTAAACCTCTACCAATCATCCAATGATCTATTATGGGAAAGCGTTCTTGTAGCTCCTTAAACTTAGTTACAGATGTAATATCACCATTGTAATATAATTTCTGCTTAGAAGTGTCTAAACAGCGCTGAAACGAATCTAAGTCTACTCCTCCTTTGTATAACTGTTTCCCTATGCGGGCATGAATAGCAATATTCTTAATAGGGTATTTTTCTAAAATAGGGAAAACATCTAAAATTTCTTCTGGGTTTTCATAACCCATTCGCATTTTCATAGATACTGTAATATCCGTTTCTGAATGAACACGATCAAGAATATGGTCTATTTTACCTGGATCACAAATTAAACCTGACCCCATTCCTCGTTTTGTAACCATAGGATAGGGACATCCTAAATTCCAATTCAATTCCGTATACCCTAACTCTTGTACATATTTGGTTACAAATAAAAACTCATCCGCATCATTTGTCATTATCTGTGGAATCACCTCTGGTACGGTATTGTTTTCAATAATTAAATCACGTTCATAGGAACCTTTAATTTTCAATTTCCCATTTAAGCGAATATAGGGAGAGTAGAAGGTATCTATCCCGCCGAAATACTCATTAAAAGCATTTCGAAACCGAAAATCAGTGAAACCTTGTAGTGGAGATGAAAGTAATGTAAAACTCATGTGATATATTCTGGAGCAAATATAAACTACTTTTAAAGAATTATCCATAACTAAAAAAGAGAGGCACCTGCCTCTCTTTTTTAGTTATGGATATTAGAGTTTTAAAACTTAGCTCCAATTGTAAGATTGATTGCTGAAAATGGAGTTTTCCTTTTTAAGAAAATATTTGTACTAATATATGTGTCTGAATTGTAGTCATAATACCCCTCTTCATCGGTGTTAAATTCTTTTACTTTAGAGAAAACAAAATCTAACCCAATAGATAGTACTTTATATCTAAATTTTATTTCTGGATTAATAAAAATACCACCACCAGAAAACTCTTCGTTGTAAGGGTTTCTTGAATTGTAATTATCATAACGTGTATCATTATCAATATAAACCAAATTATATCCAAAATTAATATTCGCTTCTAAGCCAAGATTGTGTTTAAATTCAAAAATACTTGCAAAACCTACATTCGCAACAGATGCTTGAAGGATAAATTCCTCTTCACCAAAATAAGTTGCTCCTCTAAACCAGACTGTTTTAAATCCTGGTCGCCAAAAATTGTCTTCACCAAAGTACCAAACACTTCCTAATTTAAGTCCTAAACCGGTATTTCCATCAGTGTAGTCGGTAGCTACCGTTCCTATTAATGATTCTACATAAAAACCATCTTTAATTAATTTTGATTCTATTACTTCATCTTGTGCATTAACCCCAATAAATAAGCAAATTGCTAAAAGTGTGAAAATATTTTTCATTGTATTTTTAAGTTAATTATTTGAGTTACAAAAATATGCTTTTTATAGTTATTTTACATGTTCTCCAAAAATAATAGCATTCACGTCAGTTTTACTTTTGTAGAAAGGATTTAATTATAACTATAATAAAGGAGTACTAATTCTCAAACTTTAAATCGTTTATTTTTTTATTGAGTAAATTTAAAGTTACCTCTTCAAACTGAAAATCACTTGTTTTATTCGAGGTAACAGTTTCATTAATTGCCAAGTAAAACTTTCCTTCTTCCTTTTTAATAGCTAATATTAAAACCTTTTCTCCTATAGGGACACCATTAAAAGAAGTGAGGTTTCCATCTTTCTTTCCTGATAAAACCGACCTATAATTTTTAAAAATAAGTTTAGATTTTATGTTATCATTCTTCCCTCTCTTTACTTTAAACTTAATTTTTGCTTTTTTACTATTAATAAAACGGTCACAGTTTATCCAACCCAAATTAGCAGAACGTAACACATAATTTGAAATATCATTTTCAGTAACTTTTTTTAAATCAGGTTTAGGGTTTTCTCTTTTAATATAGGTTGTATCTCCTTTAGCAATTTTAGGAGTGATACCAATATTTAAAGAAACAACTTTATTGCCTTCTACAACAGTGTAGTAAGTTTCGCCAACATTGTCCCAATATATACCTGGTTTTAGTTGATCATTTGGAGCACCAATTGATGCTCTTGGTGTATATGAAAAACCATTTTTAGCCTTAGCAGGTATTTTCCCAAAATTTATAGAAAAAGTTTTGCCTTCAAAATACGTATAATAACTTTCTTTTGAAAAAGGGACTAATGCTCTTGAATCCTTTGGGCGAATAATTATTCCTGAACCTATGGAATCTTTAGAAAGAGTATATTCAATTGCGCTAATAAACGGCTCATTATCTATTTCATTAGCAATTTTAGTTATTATAGGTTCTTGTTTATTAAGATTCCAATTCATGGTATCTATAACTTTAGTTGCTGTAAAAAGTTTCATACCTTCTTTTTCTCGTTTAAAAGGGAACTTAATTACAATTTCCTTATCCTCTGCTAAGATGCATTTTTGGTCATTGCTAAATGCTTCAATAAATAACATTCCACCTGTTTCTAATAAGTTGTCATATGATTTAGTAGAGAGATTAGCTTTTATAATGTCGGGTAACGTATAAAATTCTCTAATTTTAATTTTTACTTCACCGGTAACAACCTTTCTTGTATTTTCTTGAATAAATGAATTTAGCTCAATTATAACTTTTGTTCCTTCATTAGCTGTAAATTCAATTCCATCTTCTGCTTTAAATTTATAACTCTGAGGTTGTTTCTTTGAGTGATCAAAAACATCACGCCATTCTTCTTCTGGTTCAGCATAAGGTATTGCTTCAGTATTAATTTCTTCCGTGAATATATTAGTTGTAGTTTTAACACTATCAGTCTCTATAACTACTTCTTTCTCTTCTAAAATAGGTTCAGCCTTTACAACTTCATGAATTTCAATTAGTGTCTTAGATTCAGTCGGTTGTTTTTTTGAAAAAGCAAATATCACTATTGAAACAATAGCAATAGTCAATAATGTTAATCCAATAATGTTTGTTATTTTTTGAAATTTATATTTCCTTTTTGCTTGTCCTATTTCTTTTCGAATAGCAGCCCTTTTAACCCCTTCAATTAAGCTTAATTGATCTTGATATAAGGTTTTAAACTCTAGGTCTGTTGCTAGTCTATGGATAACATCTTGCTTCTCTAATTCAGAAAGAGTACCCTCAATATATTTGTTAATTAATTCTATATCTTGAATAAAAGTGTTCATAATTTTCTGAATTAAGATTGGATTGCTTTGAAGTTTGCTTTCGCTTTTGCTAAACATTTATATTTCTGATTTTTAGCAACTCTATCTGATGAGAATTGCATCCTGTCGGCTATCATTTTAAATGACAGCTTTTGATGATAAAACAGAGTTAATAATTGCTTGCATCGCTCTCCTAACTCAGAAAAAGCCATTTCGGCTAACTGATATTTTTTTTCTTCTTTTACTTGGTTTTCTATTGATGAATCTTCAATAGATTCAATACTTTTTTGTTGAATATTTCTTCGTTGTTCATCTTTCCAAATGAATCTGCTTACCGAAAATAAATAGGTGTAAAAAGTTGAGGTTAATTTAAAATTTGATTTTTCAATATTCCTATTAAGAATTAATAGGGCTTCTTGAAAAACATCTGAAGCATCTTGCTTAGTTCCTCCTTTAGATAATATTAATCTCTCAATTCTTGGATAGAGTTTATACAACTCTTTAAAGGCTTTTTCTCTTTTCCCATTTTCAAAAAAGCCTAAAATCTTTTTATCATTCATAAACTGTTTTATCTATTAATGGTCAAATTGTAAAAAGGTCACCTGTTTTTTACTAAAATATTATTATAAGATTAATCATCATCTTCTAATTCAAATAATTCACATACATTTTTATCGAACACCTTAGATAATTTTAATGCCAATATAGTAGAAGGGATATACCTATTTTTTTCAATAGAGTTTATTGTTTGACGAGAAACCCCTATTTTATTAGCTAATGCTTCTTGAGTTATGTCCTTAATGGCTCTTTCTATTTTTAATCTATTTTTCACGATTCCCTTTTTTTACTGCAAACATAAACACGTAATAAAACATAAACATTTGAATTAGAAGAGAGGTAGGACTCATATTTACTAAGGAACTTTGAAAGGAAAAAAATGCACTTGTAATTGAACCAAAAACTGTAAGAGCAACTCCGGAGATAAAGGCAAATGCAAAAGCCTTTAATCTGATTTTATGTGTTAATTCATCTTCAATTTTATTACTTGAAATAGTTAGTATTAGAAGAGAGATTAGAATTATGTTTTTGGTGAATAATTCAGTTAATTCCCTTTCTATAGGGATTAATTTGGTTGTTGATAATATCCAAAATATGGCGGAAATTCCAATCAATGCAAATGCTATTTTTTTAAAGTAAGTTGGTAATAATTTAAAATCTTTTTGAGTGTTATTCATGATAATTTTTTTGTAAAGTTAGTTTTTCTAAAAGACAAACATACTTTACATTTTTGAAATAGAAAAATTATCAGACTTATTTTTAATAGTAGAAGTTATTACGTTTGTTTTCCAAAAATGATTATCGCTCCAACAACTGCGATAATAAACAGTACTAAAAAGAATATTTTCCAGAATGAGTACGGTCTGTTTCCGTCAATAATTCCACTCTGTCCGTTTACATAAAAATGATATTTTTTGCTATTAAACATATAGGAAGAGATATAAACAGGTAAGAGTATATGCTTAAATGTTTCTTCGCTTAGTTTCATGTTTAACTTGTGAACTTGTTGAGTATCACCACCAATATCTTGTCGAGCCCATCCGTTAGCAATTTGTTTGGCTTTTTCAGTAGATTTTAAATGCCCGTTTTCTAATGATAAAGTGTATTTTTCAGTTACAAACCCAGCTAAAAAGCTAGAGTTGAAAGATTCTAGTTGATCTAAATTCCAATGGGTTATTTTATCAGGTATAGTATTCTTTTTTTTCTCTGATGCACTAACTAATGTATCATCAACAAACCCACTAACAGTTCCTGAAGCATAAGTCCATCGTGTTTTTTGAACCTGACGGGTACGAGTAACATTTTTCCCATTTACTGTTGTGTTATAACTTTCGGTAACATAATAATAATCTCCACGTTGTCCTTCATATTCTCCGTACAATTCTGCATCGAAAGTCCAATACGGGACATATAACCCTTTTGTTTTTTCAGGATCTAATGCAGCACGTTTGAGTTTGTTCGGAGCAAACCATAGACTGTTCACCCATTTTTTAAAAATAGCATGTGATTGTTGATGGTTCAATTGAAAAGGAAGTACTGCACCGGGTAATATCCAATCTTCATTATAGGCGTCTTCTACAATTAAGGGCTGACTGCAATAAACACAGTGTAATGATTTATAGTTTTCTTCTACATGCTGATTGGCACCACAAGTTTTACAGTGTAACATACTAATTTCCTCAGTATGTGACTGGGGGCCCATTTTTTCTAGATAGGGCTGTAATTCTAATTCTTCAAACGAAGTATCAGATAATACTATTGCCTCTTCATGATTGCAATAACCACATTTAATTACGGTAGAACCAGGTTTGTATTTTAGTTCAGCACCACAATTGACGCATGATTTTTTATGTTCGGATTGCTTAGGTGTTTCTTGATTCATTTATGCATGGAAAATATCACCCTTACCTAAGCCCTCTCCCTTAGGAGAAGAAACTAGATAAGTTTATTTTTAATGGAATGTAGAAGTCTAATTATTTGGCAATGGTGGAGGCATTGATCCTAATAAGGCTTGTAACTCTGGCACAACGCTTAAAGCTGTCCAATTAGCCATTCCTTGTTTCCAAACAAGTGTATTTGCATCGACCATTTTTGATGCAAATAAGTTGCTTAAACCTTCAAAAGTAACAGGCCCTGATTGCTGTCCGTTTATTGCATAAAAATATTGTGTTTGTTGCGGTAAAGGTGGGGGCATAGCACCCGTACTTTGTGTTGGAGCTGATGTTGTAGTTTGACTTTGAGGGTTCATCATACCACCCATTTGTTGTGCCATGGCAAACCCCATTCCCATTCCTATTCCTGCTCCTGCTGCCCCAGATTCATTCCCTGCAGCAATTTCTAATGCTTTTGCTGCTTTGAATTTTGTAAGCTTGTCTAAATCTAATTTATTAAGTCTACTGTATTCAAAAATCTCTTTCTTTAACTCTTCAGGCATCGATACATTTTCGATGAAGAATTTTTCTAATGAAATTCCAACAGAATTAAATTCAGGATTCATGACTTCTAAACACGTATCTGATAATTCATTAGTGTTAGCAGCGTATAGTTCTATAGGAAGGTTCGCTTCACCAATAGTATCCGTGAATCGAGTAGAGATTAAACTTTTTAAGTGTTCATTGATTTCGAAATTGGTGAAATTATTATCTGTACCGACAATGTCCGTAATAAATTTCCCTGCATCATTAATTTTGAATGCGTAGGTACCAAAAGCACGAACTTCAACAAAACCAAAACGATCATCGTTTAAAGTAACAGGGTTTTTAGTTCCCCATTTTTCATCAGTAAATAACCGGGAGCTTACAAAGTATACTTCAGCTTTAAATGGACTATTAAAACCATATTTCCAACCTTTTAAAGTAGCGAGTATGGGTAGGTTTTGAGTGTTTAAGGTATATGTTCCGGGTTTAAAAACATCTGCTAATTTCCCTTCATTAATGAATACTGCAATTTGTCCTTCACGAACAACTAATTGGGCTTCATTTTTAATTTCATTTTGATATCGTTCAAACCTATGAACTATGGTGTCATTAGAACTGTCTAGCCATTCGATAATGTCTATAAATTCGTGACTTAACTTCTTTTTTATTTCGTCAAAAATGCCCATTTTTTTTAATTTAAATTGATTGTCTACAAGATAATAAAATCTTTTAAAAAAGGATCTTGAACTGGGGTTTATCCGTAAAAAAATAAAGAATTAACACAGATATAACACTAGATTTGCAATCATATTTTATCTTTAACAATTATATAAGGAGTATACCGGTTTATGATGAAGACTTTTAAATTGGAATTAGAGGATTTTATTGATAATGATTTTGAATTGTTGGCAATACACACCACTTTAGAATCGTACCATTTGGCCTATCATATAAATAATGTTTTTAATACTCGATTTATAAGAGCGGACACAATCCCTGATTTTGATTTTTATGAATTTAAGGATGAAAAAAATCAGTCGCTTTGGAATTTAGTTGCCAATAAAGGGATTCAAGAAAAAGATCAGATTTTTAAGGCTCAGGACACACTTTTTTTAGAAGAAAAAAGTAAAAGAATATACTTGTTGCCAGAATATAAAAAAGTAGATTACCTTGTTAAAATAGAACAGAATACCAATAATATTCAAAATATGATTTTAAAAATGAATGCTATTCCGCAAATAATAACAACATTTGCTATAGATGTTCCTAAATTGAAATCTAAAAATAATTTAATTTTTTACTAGTTAATACAGATGAAGAAAACAAAAATAGTAGCAACCCTTGGTCCTGCAAGCTCTGATAGAGAAACAATACATCGAATGATTAAAGCAGGTGTAAATGTTTTTAGAATTAACTTTTCTCACGCTGATTATGACAATGTAAAGGAACGAATTGAAATTATTAGAGAATTAAGCGAAACATATAAATACAATACTGCAATTCTAGGAGATTTACAAGGCCCAAAATTACGTGTAGGTGTAATGAAACAAGATGTAGTTGTAAATGATGGTGATGTTATAAAGTTTTGTACAGGAGAACCTTTTAATGGTGATGCGAACAGAGTTTTTATGAATTATGAAAAGTTCCCTCGTGATGTAAAAGCAGGTGAGCGTATTTTATTAGATGATGGGAAGTTAATTTTTGAAGTAAAAAGTTCTAACGGAAAAGATGAAGTAGAGGCTATAGTAATTCAAGGAGGGCCACTAAAGTCTAAAAAAGGAGTTAACTTACCAAACACGGCAATATCACTTCCGGCTTTAACAGAAAAAGATATTAAGGATGCTATTTTTGCTGTACAGCAACAAGTAGATTGGATAGCACTTTCATTTGTTAGAGATGCTGATGATTTAGAGTTATTACAAGATTTAATAAATGAACACTCTGCATATAAAATCCCGATTATAGCAAAAATAGAAAAACCAGAAGCTGTTAAAAATATTGATAGAATCATTGCTTTTTGTGATGGGCTTATGGTTGCTAGAGGAGATTTAGGAGTAGAAATTCCAGCAGAAGAAGTTCCGTTAATTCAAAAGCAATTGGTATTACGTGCTAAAAAAGCAAGAATTCCAGTAATTATAGCCACCCAGATGATGGAGACTATGATTACAAGTTTAACACCTACTCGTGCTGAAGTGAATGATGTTGCTAATTCCGTAATGGATGGAGCTGATGCTGTAATGTTATCTGGAGAAACTTCTATAGGAAAGTATCCCGTGGAAGTAATAGAAACTATGACTAAAATAATTAAGAGTGTTGAAAATTCACCTTTAATTACAGTTCCTGAACAACCTCCACATGTAAAAACAGAACGGTATATTACGAAGTCTATTTGTTATCACGCTGCTCATATGGCAGATGAAATAGATGCGAGAGCAATATGTACCTTAACAAACTCAGGATATACAGCTTTTCAAATTTCTGCATGGAGACCAAATGCACATATTTTAGCATTCACTTCTAATAAAAATATTCTTTCTCGATTGAGTTTATTATGGGGAGTAAAAGGTGTTTACTATGATAAGTTTGTAAGTACGGATGATACTGTAGAAGATGTAAATAAAATAGCACATGACCGTGGTTTTGTTGAAAAAGGTGATTACTTGATTAACCTAGCTGCAATGCCAATTGTTAAAAAAGGAATGGTAAATACCTTGAGGGTTTCTGTTATTGAGTAACCATAATTATTTAATGAATACTTGTTATTCAAACCGATATTCAAACCGACAAAAGCTATTTTTTTAAATAGCTTTTGTCGGTTTGAATATCTAAATAGAATTATAATAAATGATTTGATAAAAGTAATTTTATATTTACAAAATTATTAACCCTAGACAATTAAATCCGTGATAAGAATTTTAACATTTTTATTGATTATAAATGCCCTGTTTTCTTGTTCGTCAGATAGCTCTACTGCTTTAATAGAATGTACAGAATTGAGTCTAAAGGATAGTCGAGAAAATTATAAAATAATAGATCTTAGAAAACCTGAAAAATTTAATCAAGGTCATATTCCTAATGCTATTAATATTTGGAGAGACAATATAGTTAATAGGGAGAAGGATTATGGAGGAATGATGGCTGAAAAGGCTGTTATTGAATCACTTTTTGGTAAATTAGGAATTAAGAATGGAGATCAAATAATCATATATGATGATAAGGGGTTATGTGATGCAGCACGTCTTTGGTGGATTTTGGATTATTATGGTTATTTAAAAGTTAAGTTACTAAATGGTGGTTTTACTAAATGGAAAAAAGAAAACCATCCAGTATCTTTGGATACTGTTGTTTTAAAAAGAACAATCTTCACTTTTAATAATTCAACAGCTAAAAAAAGGCATTATGCCGATATTCATGAAGTTAAAAAAGCTATTTCAGACTCTGACATTGTTTTGCTTGATACAAGAGAATTAGAGGAGTATACAGGTGATTTTATGAAAAAAGGGGCTTTTAGGTCTGGTAGGATTCCTTCAAGTACTTGGTTTAATTGGAGTGAAACAGTAGATTACAAAAACAGTACTCAATTTAAAGATTTAGAAAAATTAAAATATATGTATGCTTCTAGGGGTATTACTCCGGATAAAGAAATAATAGCATATTGCCAATCTGGCGTACGTTCAGCTCATACAACTTTTGTATTAACTCAATTATTAAACTATCCAAATGTTAAAAACTATGATGGCTCATGGATAGAATGGAGTTATTTTAAAGATTTTCCAATTGAAAAAGGAGTGAATACAATAATTACGAAATCAAAAAAGAGTGTTCAAAGAATAATACCTATTAGCAAGAAAAATTATTGGGATGTCTTTGCTAAAGCCTATAAAAATTACCCGAAGTATGTATGGTCAGAGATCACTATGAGTGTGTCTAAATGGTATAAAAATTACTTTTGGTTATTAGTTGTTTTGTCTTTTGTAGTATGGTTATTAGAAGTGATTTTTCCTTGGAGAAAAGATCAATCGATATTTCGAAAAGATTTTTTATTGGATACGTTTTACATGTTCTTTAATTTTTTCTTGTTTAAGATTATTATTTTCTTTGCTTTTTCGGTAGTTATAGAGCATTGGTTTTCAGGCGTAATTGGAGGGATAGATAAATTAGTTATTTATGATACTAGTCAACTTCATCCTTTGGTGCAATTAATTGTCTTTTTTGTTGCGCTTGATTTTGTACAATGGACTACTCATGTAGTATTACATAGGTATAACTTTTTGTGGCAATTTCATAAAGTACATCACTCTGTTGAACAAATGGGTTTTGCTGCACATTTCCGTTTTCATTGGATGGAAAATATTTTTTATACGCCAATGAAGTTTATCATGATGATGCTTATCGGTAATTTTAGCCCTGAAAATGCCTTCGTAGTTTACTACATAACTATAGCTATTGGACATTTAAATCATGCTAATATTGGACTATCATATGGTGTTTTTAAATATATTATTAATAACCCTAAGATGCATATTTGGCATCATGCACATGAATTACCAGCTGAGCGTAAAAACGGTGTTAATTTTGGTATTTCGTTGAGTATATGGGATTATATTTTTAAAACGGCTTATATACCATACAGCGGTAGAGATATTAAGATTGGTTTTGAGGGGATAAAAGTATTTCCAAAAAGCTTTTTTAAACAATTGCTTTATGGGTTTTATAAGTAAACTAATGACGCTTAATTTTCTAATTGATACCAATTAATATTTGTTAAGTTTTCTCTTCTCCCTTTTTTTATTGGAGCGTAGTTTTTAGAAAGATAATTGACAATAATTTCTTCATTTCTTCCTAAATCCCATAGGTTTTGGGTTTTTTGCATCCATCTGATGGTAGCTATCCATTGTTCTTTACTCATTCTATTTTGAATGACTAATTTGGAAGAGTGACAATTGGTGCAATTATTAATAGTTTCTATTAAACCTTTATCATCAACAAACCCTGTACGGATATGAATACCATTTTCTATTTTGTCTTCATTCTCTTCAGCGGTAACAGTTAAGTATTCAGAATCGATCATAGTAGATTCAATTATTTCGGGGTTCACGAGTAATAAAATGCAAGCCAAAATACCAATGCCAATTACTAAAGACATGGAAGTAATAATGGTATAAAGATCTTTAATCGGATTTTTAAATTCTTTAGGGAGCTTCATCTAATTTACTTTTATAGCAATTCTATGGCAAGCATTATTTAAATAACCTTTAGGGTTCCATCCAGGAAGAAGCATGGGTTGACTTACACCATTAGTATCAGTTGCTCTTGCCCAAACTTCATAATAACCATTTTCTGGAAAACTAATACTTGCAGAAAAATGTTGCCAAGCTAATCTGTTAACAGGTTGATTTATGGAGCATTTTTCCCATGTAGCGCCAAAATCAATAGAGTATTCCATTTTAGCAACGGTTAATTCACCCGCCCAAGCATGACCATTAATATGTAATTTTTGCCCTTTCTTAATAATGGCTCCAGTTTTTGGATTGGTAATTAGGGATTTTACGGGCATAGATTCTATTATGCACATATCTTCACCCTTAACTTTATCACCTGGGGCAACAGGGTTACAAGGTACACGATAAGCTTTTCCTTTCATTTTTGTGCCATCATGAATTTTATTACGAATACTAATACCAGTTATCCATTTACCAGATACTGATGCTGGCCAACCACCAGCAACAAGGCGTAGGGGATATCCATGAGCAATCGGTATATCTTCATCATTCATTTGAAAAGCCAGTAGTGTTTCATCTTGTAAAGCTTTAGCCATGGGAGCACCACGAGAAATAGGTTCTTTTTTTGGGTCCCTACTCAAATGTATATCAGCAGCATGATAGCCAATATAAATAGCATCACTTTTAATTCCCGCATCTTCTAATACATCTTTAAGACGAACTCCTGTCCATTGTGCACATGACACAGCTCCAATAGTCCATTGATTCCCTTTAGCTGGAGGATTAAATTCACTTCGTCCATTACCTCCACATTCCAAAGTCAGTTGGTAGCTATAATGTGTAAATTTTTCTTTTAACTCCTTGAGGGTATAGGTCTTTTTTTGTTTTACTGATTCCCCGTCAATTGTAAGTCTCCATTCATTAAGGTTTATATTTTCAGGAATAAGCCCATTATTTCTAATAAACATTGCACTATTAGGTGTTATATTATCATTAAGTAAATGTGCTTTTGCTTCAATATTCCATGGTTTATCATTTAGTAAAACCATTTCTGTGTCTAATCCGAATAGTTTAAATGGGTCAGGATCACTTAAAGCCAAAGGAGTATACCCGTTAGGCATTGTTGCTCCAAAAACAATATCTGCTCCAATAAGAGTTGCTAAAGATCCTAGTGTTACCTTTTTAACAAAATTTCTTCTTTTCATGTACTATAAATTTTCGTTGAGGGGTGCTATAAAATTTAATTTCATACAGACCAAATATAACATTGTAAAGTTAAATAGGAATGAAATTATGCTTTTCTATTAAAAAAATCGAGATAAATGTAATAAGGACTTTAATGATATAATAATTCCCTTTAGAAATTATAAGGGTGGTGTTTAAAGTAATTTGTTTTTATCAATTAATTCAATTAACACCGGTTTTAATACCTTACTTACTGGAATCTTAGTTTTGTTATTTAATAATAATTGATTTCCGTCAATGCTTTCAATTTTTGTTAAGTTTACAATGAAAGATTTTTGACATCTAAAGAATTTTGATGAGGGTAGTATTTCTGTTAAAGAGGTTAGACTCATTAGTGACATGACCATTTTATCTTTTAAATAAAATTTCACATATTTTTGCATGCTCTCGATGTAAACAAGTTCATTGAAAGCAATTTTCACTGCTTTGTAGTCTGACTTTACAAAAATATAGTCACCTTCAATTGTTTTAGGTTCAATTATTGATGTCTCGATAGGTTCTTTTAATATAGTCAGTGCTTTAGCAATTGCTTTGAAAAACCGATCAAACCTGATAGGTTTTAATAAATAATCAATAACGTTTAACTCATACCCCTCAAGAGCATATTCGGAATAAGCAGTAGTTAAAATTGTAAGCGGTGGAGTATCAAACGATTTTAAGAACTCAATACCAGTGATATCCGGCATTTGAATATCTAAAAACATAATATCAATATGAGAATTATTTAGCACGTTCATAGCTTCCATAGCTGTATGGCATTTAGCTACAATATGAATGTTCGAAATTTTTGCTAAATGTACTTCTATTAATTCTTGTGCAAGCGTTTCATCGTCAACTATTATGCAATTGTAGGTTTTCAATTATTATAAATTAATAGTTAATGTTAGTTTAAAGATACCATTATTATCATGAATACTCAACTGATGATTATTAGGGTAGTAATGTTGTAGTTGTTGTTTAATGTTTTCTAGCCCAACACCAGATTCTTTACTCCTTTTTTGGTGAGAGTTTGTAGTTTTAAATTTTAAAACATTCCCGTTAACTGAAACATCAATGAGTAGGTGACCGTTTGAATTATAAACAATATCACTATGCTTGAAACAATTTTCTATACAATTGATTAAAATTAAAGGAGCGATTTTATGAGTTGATGATACCTCATTTACAGAAACTAAAATATTTTTTTCTGCTTTTATTTTTTTCATTAATTGTAGCTCAACATAATTATTTAAAAGCGTAATTTCTCTTTCTAAAGGAACAAATTCATTTTTTCCTTCGTAAATAATATACCGTAAAATATCTGATAGCTTTTCTATCATTAAAGGGGCATTATCATGTTTAACTAAGCTTAATGAATAAATATTATTTAGCGAATTGAATAAAAAATGAGGACTCACTTGTGATTTTAATAATTGTAATTCAGTTGTAAGTTTTTCATTTTGTAAGGTTAATCTGTTTTTATATTCCTGTTGAAATAGCGTGAAATACCAATATAAATATGATATTACTATGAAAAGGATATAATTTAAAGAGAAAGAAAAGAAGTTTCTAGTGTCACTTTCACTAATTAAATAGTAGCCTAACCCCGAATAATAAAATGGAATGGAGATGAGAACTAGAAAGGAAAAAAGTGCTATTCCATATGTTGACTTCCTTTTTTTCTTTAAAAACTCAGGAATAAGGATATGTAAATTAATATAAAATATAAAAGCATAAATAGTGCATTCTATTAAAGTATATAAAATTGCTTCTCTAATTTCATATTCAGTTTCTAAGTAATCGAGTACAAAGAAGAATATAAATGCCCAAAAGAAGACGTGATATATAGGTTTAACCTTTATCATTTACAATAGTATTATACTCAAAAGTATAGATTTTATCTCTTAAAGATAGGTAATGGGAATGAAAAGTGCTTTTTTAGGAACAAAGTGTTATATTTTATCTACAGACTAAAAACGAGCTTTTTAATCCTAAAATAGGGACTTTGATAGAAAATAGTTTTTCATGATGTATGGCGCATATACTTTAGCTGCATATTAATAAAATTAAATTATTATGAAAAACATTTTAACCCTTACTGTAATACTGACAATGCTAACGTCATTAAATGCACAAATTGCCGATACCATTATTAAAAACGCAAAAATATATACTGCTGACGCTTCAGATACATTTGTTCAAGCTTTAGCAATTAAAGATGGGCTTATAATTTATACAGGGACTGACACTGGAGTTAATGTGCATTTAGGAGCAGGAACCACTGTTAAAGATGGTGGTGGTAGATTAATACTGCCAGGAATGCATGATGTACATATGCATCCGTTAGAAGCAAGTTCTACTAATGGGTCGAGTTGTAGTTTGAATAGCGCTGAAACAAATCCCGAAAATTACAAAGCTGTTATTCAAGCATGTGGGAGTACTCCTAATTCTAACGGTTGGATTTTAGGATGGGGACATTCAATATACACGCTATTAAATGCTACAAGAGCTCCACGTTTGATACTAGATGAGGTATATCCAACTACTCCGGCTTTATTTATGGAAGAAACGTCCCATTCAATGTGGATAAATACGGCAGGTTTGAATGCTTTAGGGATTACTGATAGTACACTAGACCCAGTTGGAGGGCATATAGTAAAGTCAAAATGGGGAACCCCTACTGATGTTGATGGAATTTTATTAGATAATGCTGGCGATGCAGCAATAAGTGTGGCTTTAGCAACTAACGGAACTCTACAAACGAATAACTATGAAGGATTGGTATATTATGGATTACCATTGTTAGCCAAAAACGGAATTACGTCTATTTGTGAAGGACGTACCTATTGGAAACAAAACTATATTCAAACTTGGCAACAAATTAAGAATAATAATTTATTGACTTGTAGAGTAGCTTTAGCGCCATGGATTTATCCAGATGATAATGATGCAACTCAAATACCTGCTATTGAAGCGTTGTATGATGCTGGAGACGATATGTTAAAAATACGTCAGATAAAATTATATTCTGACGGGATCTTAATCAATGCAACAGCAGCAATGCATGATGATTACGAAACTGGGATATTAACTACTCTAGGGTTTCCATTTTCAAATGGATTAAATTATATAGATGCTTCAAGGATGACAAACCTAATAACTTCTTTAGAAATGAAGGGATACGACTTTCATATTCATGCCATTGGTGATAGAGGAATTACAGAAAGTTTAGATGCTATTGCTACGGCAAGGGCAACAAATGGAGATATTGGTGCGCGACATAGAATTACGCATTTAGAAGTGGTAAAAGCTACAGATTTCCCAAGGTTTTCAAGTTTAAATGTTACTGCCGATATGCAAGTAACAGGAGATTTTACTAATCCAAATCATTGGCATGATAATGATGATTTTATAGGTGCTACACGTTCTGATAATTTAGTGCCCGTAAAATCTATTTATGATGCAGGGGCTAGATTAACATTAAGTAGTGATTGGGATGTAAGTAGTGTTAGCCCATTTGTAGGGATTCAAAATTCATTAACAAGAGCTCCTCAAAATTTACCAAGCGTAGCTGCAGCTGTAAAGGCATTTACAATTAATGGTGCTTATGTAATGCGCCAAGAAGATAAAACAGGAAGCTTAGAAGTTGGTAAATATGCCGATTTAATTATGGTTGACAGGGATATATTTACCGTTCCAAACACACAAATAGGAACGACTAAAGTTGTATTTACATGGTTGGCAGGAAATCAAGTATACTATGATGCTGTTTTAAGTACAGCAAAAAATGTACTAAACAGTACTAAGTTTGATGTATATCCAACTGTTACACATGAAGAGGTATATGTGTATTTTACTGGAGAGAAAACTACAGATTCTTCTATTGAAATTTATGATTTTAGCGGAAAAAGAAAAAGCAAACAAAATGTAGATTCTGACTCATTCAACAATAATGAAATAAAAGTAGATGTATCTGGATTTTCAGAAGGAATATATATCCTTAAATTTTCAAATGGTAGAGATCAAACTAAGTCAAAAAAGTTCATAGTTAGTAAATAGGTTAATAATAGTTTTTTTAGGTTAGAAAAGCTTTAGTTTTTAAACTGAAGCTTTTTAGATTTTATCAATGTTGGTATCCTGGTATTAAAATTTTATTTTGTAAAATATATTTTATCTACATTAAAAATGGAGTTTCCAAATACCGCTATAGGCGCTTTTATAACTTTTAAGACCAAAGAGGTTTCGTTTAAACTATCAATTTTAAACACATAACCTTCCGTTTTTAATTCAAAAGCTGCATAATCATAAGTAACACTTTTTACATTTTCTCCTTCATATTCAGCACTTTTAATGACGAATTTCCATTGGTAAAAATTTATTGATTCATTTTTTTGGGTGATTAAATCAGTACCTTTTAAAATAGGAGTTGAGGTTATCTGTTTTATAACTTTTAATTGCTCTGTTGCTTTATCAAAATTCAAAATCAAATCAATCTTGTCGGAAAAAGCAGGTTCCATTTTTACGAGCTTCCAGTTGGTTCCGTATAATAAATTATTTTCAGTAACGATAACTTCTTCTATACTTGTATTGGTTTCTTCTTGCGAATACGAAAACATATTAATACAGAAGATTACAAATAATAAAGCTGAAGTTGAGTTTTTGAATTTCATATAATTTGGTTTGTTGGTCCTGTCTAAAATAGAAAATAACCTGTAATAAAAAAAAATAGGAATTAAAAGTTGAGGGATTGCAGGTGTTTTTTAACCCAAAACATATGGTATAAGATATGTGTCATTGTTGGCTTAGAAATCAAATTTCAATTGAACTGAAACACTTTTCTGATTTTCTTTACTTTTTTTCTTATCAGTATTATTTAAGTTTCCAAGAGAAATACCCAATAAGCGAACAGAATTTTTTGGTTTTTCTTGAAACAATAATTCTTTAGCAGTTTCTAAAATCAAGTGTTTGTCTGAAATAAAATATGCTATGGTTTTACTTCTAGTCTGTTGTGTGAAATCACTGTACTTTATTTTCAATGTTATTGTTCTTCCAGAAACCTTACTCTTTTTCAATCGCTTTTCTAATTCCTCGGCAATATGCTCCAGTTTTTCAAGCATAAATATTTCCGATGTAATATTATCGAAAAACGTTCGTTCGGCCGCTACTGATTTTTGTGTTTTATTGGGCTTTACTTCACTTAAATGAATTCCTCTAACCACATTGTAATAATAGGCTCCTGATTTCCCAAAATGAGTAGTTAAATATTCTACTTTTTTTTGTTTTAAATCACGTCCTTCAAAAATACCTAGCTTGTACATTTTTTCAGCAGTAACTTTTCCTACACCATAAAATTTTCGAATATCCAAATCTTCTAAAAAAGAGACAACTTCTTCAGGAACTACCGTTTTTTGCCCGTTAGGCTTATTGTAGTCACTGGCAACTTTTGCTATGAATTTATTTATGGATATTCCCGCAGAGGCCGTTAGCCCGGTTTTCTGAAAAATCCGCTCTCTAATTTCTTCAGCAAGTATAGAAGCACTTAATATTCCTTTTTTATTTTCAGTAACATCTAAATAAGCCTCGTCAAGTGAAAGTGGTTCAACTTTGTCAGTATACTCGAAAAAGATATTCCGTATTTGCTTGGAAATTTCTTTATATCTGTTAAATCGAGGTTTTACAAAAATAAGCTCAGGGCAACGTTTTCGTGCTAAAGTACCACTAATAGCACTTCGCACACCATACACTCTTGCTTCATAACTTGCAGCGCTAACTACACCTCTTTTTCCTCCACCTCCAACAGCTACAGGTTTTCCTTTTAGTTCAGGATTATCCAGTTGTTCTACAGAAGCATAAAATGCATCCATATCAACATGAATAATTTTTCTAAGAGGGAAATTGAAAGGCATATTCAAATTTATAATATCTTTATCGTTTTATAGATTTTAATACTAGAATTTAAATGAAATTTTTAAAAATATTACTTTTTTTATTAGTGGTTTTGTTTATCTGGTCTGCGATAAAACCGTTTGAATATTTCACCTGGTTTTTAGAGGTGTTACCTGCGGTAATTGGCGTTTTGGTATTGCTTTTCACGTATAAGAACTTCCAGTTTACAAAATTAGTTTACGTTTTGATATTTGTCCATTGTGTGATTCTGATTATTGGTGGGCATTATACCTATGCAGAGGTGCCATTATTTGATTGGATTCAAGAAGTGTTTCATCAGTCAAGGAATAATTATGATAAAGTTGGGCATTTCGCACAAGGATTTGTTCCAGTAATGATTGCTAGAGAGTTGTTACTTAGAAAGAATGTTATTAACGGAAAAACCTGGTTGAATTTTATTATAGTATGTGTTGCTATGGCTATTAGTGTTACTTATGAGTTTATTGAGTGGGGTGTTTCATTGCTTACAGGTGATGGAGGAGATTCATTTTTAGGAACTCAAGGCTACATTTGGGATACGCAGTCGGATATGTTGTATGCTACTATTGGTGCTGTTATTGCTTTGTTAGTATTGAGTAAAATTCATAATAAACAATTAATTAATAAATAGACTTCCATTTTATTGGATATAAATATGATTGAAATAGAACGTAAATTTTTAATAGTTTCGGAAGAATACAAAATAAAGGCTTATAAGAGTACCCATATTACTCAAGGCTTTTTAAGTACCGATCCTGAGCGAACTGTTCGTGTACGAATTAAAGATAATCAAGGGTTTTTAACTATTAAAGGGAAATCTAATACATCAGGAACCTCTCGTTTTGAATGGGAAAAAGAAATTGATGTGCAAGAAGCTGAGGCTTTATTGAAATTGTGTCAAAAAGGTATAATTGATAAGGTCAGGTATGAAGTAAAAAGTAATACTCATATTTATGAAATCGATGAGTTTTTTGGCGATAACAATGGGTTAGTTATTGCAGAAATTGAACTGAATTCAGAAAATGAAGCTTTTGATAAGCCAAATTGGTTAGGGGAAGAAGTCACCGGAGAGGTACGGTATTATAACTCACAATTGAGTACAACCCCTTTTTGTGAGTGGTAGAACTATAACTTTTTAACCACATTAGTTACAATTCCCCATATTACAAAATTGTTTTCGGAGGTTACTTGTATAGGTTGATAGTCAGGGTTTTCTGGTTGCAACCAAACTCCATCACTCTCTACACGTAATCGCTTTACCGTAAATTCACCATCTAAAAAACAGACGGCAATTTTATTATCTGTAGGAGCAATACTTCTATCAATAACTAATAAATCATTATCATCTAAACCAGCACCAATCATTGATTGCCCGCTAACACGAGCAAAAAAAGTTGCTTCTTTATTTTTAATTAATTCCCTATCTAAAGAAATGCGTTCCTGTTTAAAGTCATCAGCAGGGGAAGGGAAACCACATGATATTCCTGTGTCGAAAAATATAGCGCCTTCACTCTCTTGAGTATCAGGGGTGAAAAATGTAAGTGCTTCAGTTATCATAGTATAAAGATACTTATTTAATAATAAGAATTTCATTAAACTGTGTAGTATATTGTTTTGATAAATATTCCTGGCGCATTTTCCAAGTTTTGTCAAGGTCTTGATTAGCAAGTTTTAATTTATGATTACCATATTTTTTATTGAGATCATCTATAGCTTTCATTAATGGTTGGTGTTTTGGGTTTTCTCGAGCAAACATATCTAATTGATGATTATCAGTAGGGACAAGTCCTGTGACAATTATTCCAGCCCTTTTATATCTAATTCCTTTTTTATAAAGTTGCTCAATAGCTTTACTTGCGTACTTTGTAATTGTAAGCGAAGAATTTGTAGAATGTGGCAAAACAATTGTGATACTATTTTTATGAGGTTGTGGCTCCTTTTCAAATCTATTCCCTTGTAATAAAACAATAAGTATGTTACAGTTAGAGTTCTGTACACGCAATTTTTCAGCACAACTATTAGCGAAGGTTGCAATACGTTCTTTAATATCTTTAATATCTGTATATGTATTTTCAAAACTACGAGTGGTAGCGATCGATTTTTTTACAGGATGATCATCTTCTAAAGTAAGAGTTATTATTCCTTCTAAGTCTTTTTTTAAATTGAGTTCAGTAGTAGAAAAGTTGTTTTTAACCCAAGCATCGGAAAGTTGTGTAAAATCATATGCGGTTTGAATGTTTTGTTGTGACAATCGTTTTTGTAAACGTCTGCCAATACCCCAAACATCTTTTATTTTAGTCCATTTAAGAGCTTTTATTCTTTTTTTTTCTGTGTCAATTACAAATGTACCGCCAGTTTCTTTGGGAAACTTACGAGCTATTTTATTAGCTACTTTAGAGAGGGTTTTAGTTGGAGCAATTCCTACGCAAGTTGGTAGGCCTGTCCATTGTAAAATACGATTACGCATTTCATAACCTAACTTGTTTAAGTTATCGTATTCAAGAATGTTTAATTGCAAAAAAGCTTCATCAATACTGTATACTTCAACATCAGGAGAAAATTGCCTTAATATACTCATCACTCTACTGCTCATATCTCCATAAAGCGGATAGTTTGAAGAAAATACCTGAATATTATTTTCTTTAAAAAACTGTTTGTATTTAAAAGCTGGCGCACCCATTGGTAGACCAATTATTTTAGCTTCATCACTACGCGCAATAACACAACCATCATTATTAGATAAAATAGCAATGGGTGTATTCCTGAATTGTGGTTGAAAAACACGTTCGCAGGAAGCATAAAAATTATTACAATCTACAAGAGCAAACATGGATTAAAGGTACAAATTATTCAATTTAAATTGGAGTGTAGGCTTAGTGGATATGTAGTTTTTTAAAAATTTAAATGTATACTAGCCTTTAAATTTCTCCCTGAAGCACTAATTCCTGAAGCAAATTCCTTGTAATGAGTATCGAAAATATTATCTAGACCTAATTGTAATCTTAGGGTTTTATTCATTTGGTATCCAAATGAAGCATTAAGGGTGTTCCATGACGGAGTTCCAGTATAATACTCATCATCATTAGTTGTTGGATCAGGATCTATAAGTGGACTCTGGCTTAAATTGTCTTCACCCCCTGGGCTATATTCGTCAGCATTTTTCTTAGCGGAATATCTCCAATTCAACCTACCGTCAATTTTATTTTTATGATATGTAATACCGATGTTGCTAAACAATGGGGATATAGATGGTAGGTAGCTATCAGTATCGTTTGTTTTTCCTTTGGTATAGGTAATGTTTCCTTTTATTGTAAAATTGTTCATAGGAACAAAACTAGCATCTAAAGTACCTCCAAAAATATAAGCTGTATCTCCATTTACATTTGCAATTGTAGTAACTTCATCTCCATTATATTTAACAGTGTTTTCACTCACTGTTGAATTGTCGTTATTAACAACAAAATTAGTTCTATAAATATAGCTGTTAAGCAAAGTGTAATACCCATTAACAGAAACCTGATTGCGTTTGTTTTTAAAGAATTTTGTAATTCCTAATTCACCATTGTAGGCATATTCAGGTTTTAAATTTATGTTAGGAACCGTAAGTAACCCGTTTTTTTCACGAATTTTACCAATATCATCAATGTTTGGTGATCTAAACCCTGAAGAAATAACAGCATTAAAACGAGTTAGAAGGTTTGGTCTATAGGTAAGACCAATATTTGCAGTAAACGAAGAGCTGTCTAGCGCTAGTTTTGTTTCCGGTAAAACAACATAAGTCTGATCAATAAAATCTGCTTTTAATTTTGTGTAGGTATACCTTCCTCCGGTATTTAAAGTCATTGTTTTATTAATGTCTTGCCTGTAATTTAGATAGGCGGCAGCTGTTGAATAACTACTTCCTCCATCAGGATATCTTGATTGTACTATGGTGTTGTTGCTAATTCCAGTAATTAGGCTGCCATTTACCTGTAGTAATTCTCCAAATGCGTTAGAGTTTACATTATTATGGGTAAATTCTAGTCCATAAGATAAGTCTCTGTTTTTTGAAAGAGATACTTTAAAATCGGTATTTAAACTAAATACATCAACGTTTTCTTCTTGGTGAGTTCGTTCAAAACTTCCATATTTTCTTTTAATACGTGATTCTTTTGCGTTTTGATAGGCGGTAGTAATAGTTCCAGAGTTTAACCATTTATAGTTTGGATTAAATTGATATTGTGTTGAAAAGAAAAGTCTTTTTTGAGGCCCATAGTACCATTCAGAAAATTTCAAAGAACCATTTTTTAACTCGGTAAGTTTATCGAAACGAGGAATATTGGTAGATTCTGATAACTGAAAGTTAAGAACCAAATTACTACTCTCAGTAGTTTTTATATTGAACTTTTGCAGCACATCAAATTGATTGTAACCTGTGTTTTTCTGAATGTGTGGTTTATTGTTGACTATCGGAGTGTCATTAAATATTTGATTGTTGTTATTAGAATAATATGGAACTAACCCCCATTGATCATTACCATGAGCTCTATTTTTTCCCATTCTAAGATCTCCAAAACTAGCAACAGAAACAACGGTATAAGAAGCCCATTTTTTATAACTAAACTCTCCTCCAAAATTTTGAGTAAACTCATTATTTGCAGAAGAAAAACGAGTGTTTGAATTACCCATAAATACTTTGTCCTGATTTATTTTTGGAGTTCTAGTATAAAAATGAACTATACCACCTAAAGCATCACTACCATAAATAACCGAGGATGGCCCGAAAATAACCTCTATCCTTTCTAGTGAATTAGGGTCAACTGTAATAGCACTCTGTAAATGCCCAGAGCGATAAATAGCATTATTCATTCTAACATTATCCATCACTAATAATACTCGGTTGGCTTCAAACCCTCTAATCACAGGGCTTCCTCCACCTCCTTGTGATTTTTGAACACGTGCCCCTGGTGTTGCAGCCAATAAATCCGCTGTAGTTTGTGGTGCTAATTGTTGGATGTTTTTGAGGGTTAAAATTTCTATTTTTTCAGCAACACGTGATTTTTTTACTTTAGATTTTGAAATAGATAAAGTAACTTCTGACAGTTGATCAGATTCGTTTTCAAGATATATAATTGATTTAACTTTAGATTTTAAAACTGAAAAATCGTTATAGCTAAGGTGAGAGAAATAAATAACATCATTAGAGTTAAAACTATCAATATTAGCTTTTCCATAAATATCAGAAACAGTACTTTTTGATTTGTCGCCATTGTGAATAGCAACATTTATAATTGGTTCATTAGTATTACTATCTTTAAAAAATATTTCCTGTGCATAACTTACTTTTATGAAAAGAAAAATGGATATGATAAAAAATATGTTTTTCATTTTACTTGAAAATATCGTGTAGTATTTTTAAAGATTTTGGTTTTTTAAAATCGCCCAAATGTACACTAAAATAGTGTAAGATTTCGTTTAAAATATCTTGCCTCATTTGAGCATTTATTTTAATAGTATTTAAATCATCAAAATGTATGCCTAATATTTTTTTTAAAATATGAACTTTTTGATTGTCTTTCTCGTAATTAAAGAAGTTTAAGTGTAAGGTATCAAGATCTGGATAAACACCTAAGTATTGTGATAGTTTTAGTAGGAAAACTAAATGAAAATTGGCATTAAATTTATGTAAGTCATACCAAAGTAAAGAAGCTTCTAAATAGCGGTATAATTCAGTGTTTTTTTCTTCTTCTTTTAAGATGCTTTGTAGTACTTCAGCAATAAACATTGATACTGAACTTTTGTATATGTTAGTGTGTATGCTGGTGTACGAATGCTGGAGTTTTACCTCGGTGATTTTATGTAATGATTGATTAGTTTTGTAGTTGGTTTGGATTTCTAATTGGGTTAATAACTGAAAATAAGCGGGATTTAATTTACTCTTTTTTGCTTTAAAAACATGATGTAAAATATAGGATTTTATCCCTAATTCTTTTGTGTAACAAGAAACAATTAAAGAACTGTCTTTATATTTTAAAGCAGATAATACAATTGCATTTGTGGTTAGCAACATTACCTTACAATCATTACTTTTTCAATAGTAGATTCTTCTCCATCTTTAGTTGTTATCATAACAATGTAAACTCCAGAAGCTACTTTATGTTTTCCAAAAGCAGTTTGATTCCATTCGTAAGTTCCTCCTTTAACAGTATTTTCATCAACTAAGTTCCCTGATATATCAGTGATTTTGATATTAGCACCATCAACCAATCCTTTAATTATAATATTACCATCATAGTTTGGTCTTACTGGGTTTGGCTGAATGACCACATTGTCTAGGTTGTCAGCACTTATTGTTGAATTGGCATTAAAAGCCACTATTCCCTTTTCAGTAGCAAAATAAATTATACCACTAGTGTTGTCAATAGACATATCAGTGATTCCATTGGAAGGTAGAGGTGAATTGTCTTTTGTAAAATGATAAATAGTATTTTGTCCATCAGGTGAAAAAAGAAAAACACCAGCATCAAGTGTTGAAACCCACTTGTTATTTGCGCCGTCAACTTTTATGTCTGTAATTGTTTGTCCGAACATTAATTCTTTAGGAATACCTTCCTCTAGAATAATAATTGATTCTGCTTGAGGATTCGCAGTTGTGAAAAACCCCGAGGTGTTATATAAAACACGTAATCCTTGATTTGTACCAATCCATAAATTATTGTCGTTGTCAATTGCTATCGCTTTTACTACAAATGAAGGTAGATTCCCATTGTTTTCACTAATATTCTTAATCATTGTAGTTCCATTATTTTCTGAAAACCCAACAACTCCATTTAAGGTGGTTCCTAGCCATTTGACATTGTTTTGGTCAATTACAATATCACTATAGTTAATTTCGTCAGAACCTGGATTTGAAAAGATGCTACTAAACTGGAAGCTGTTTAAAGATCCATCTTGAGGATCATATACTTTGAGAGGATCATTTACTCTAACAGTTGTAAACCAAAGCTTTCCGTCTGAATCAAAAGTTGATTTCTGTGCTAAAATCCATCCATTCCAAAGTTCTAAATCAGTATTTGTTTCATCAAATAATACAGTAGGGATATCATTGTTTACTTCTAATAAACCATCCCAAAATGAGCCCATAAATACTTGATTTGTATTAAATGGGTTAACTGTAATAGATACTAAATTGGTTGAAGAAAGGACAGAGCTATATTCAGTGTTTAGCCAATTGTTGTTTTTTAAATGACTAAACCCTTTTCTGGTTTGAGGAAAAGGTCCTCCTAAAGAAGTATGCGCACCATAAACTACCCATAATTCATCTTTTGTTGCTGTGACGGAAAAGGCACTATTTTCAGTTGGTCCATTGGGCTTTATTTGTTGATTTAATGTTCCGTCAGATAGATTAAAGCTCAATATTCCGTCACCTTTAGTTCCGATAAATACTTTATTATTTACTAGAGTAGAAACTGTAAAGTTAGATCCGTATTCTGGTTGATGATTTATAGTTAGAGCGTTAATTAATGGAGCATCGTATAGATTTGTAGTTGATTCACTAGTAATTAACATTTTGTCGTTTGTAACTCTATGGTCTAAAACATTGTTGGTAAGATTAATTTGATTATCGAAAGAGGTTCCATTGTAATTGTAATATAGTGAGTTTATATTATCGATTGCATAAATACGGTCATTGAAAGTAACAATGCTTTTCCAGTTGGTAGAAGGTGTTGTTAATGTTTCCCAAAGCGAAAAGTCTATAATGTTTGAATCGGCATGCTGTGCTCTTTTTATTCCTTCAATAGTTGCAGCATATATGTATTGGTCTTTTATGGTTGTTTGTTTTACAGAAATTTGCCCTCCAGCATTCCCTATAAAATAACTTTCTTCAAACTCTAAATTATCCAAACTATAGGAGCTAATTCCAAAATCACATGAAAGGTATACCAAACCATTAAATTCATAGATGTGATTTATTCTTTTAATATTTGGTGGAATACTCGGTTTATTTAAAATGTCTACAACTGTAATTACTTTGTCAGGGGTAACAACTTCTACTAATCCATTATCATATCCAATTACTGAGGTAGCGTATATGTCGCTATAGTAATAGTAAGATATTGTTTCACCAGTTAATCCATGTATTGTTGATGTATTACTGCTTTCTTGGGTAGTTGTGTCGTATTTAAAAATTGCATTTTCTGCAGATGCAAGAATGTTATTTTGATCGTGAGCTATACCTGTAATGTTCAAATAAGAATAATGCCCTTCCCATTGTCCAGAATAATCTTGTGCAAAAATTAGAGGGCTTAAAAAAAGAGATAGGCAAAGAAGCTTAAAGTTCATCGGATAGATTTTATAAAAACAATAATTCAAATATATTCATTTTAACGTAAAGTAGAGCGAAATCTTATATATGTTCATAAAAAAGCCTTCTTTAAAGAAGGCTTTTTAAAAATATTTCAAGATTTTTTTTAAACGACACCCTGTGCCATCATTGCATCAGCAACTTTAACAAAACCAGCTACGTTAGCTCCTTTTACATAATCAATATATCCATCTTCTTGAGTACCGTAAGTAACACAAGATTCATGAATGTCTTTCATTATATTTTTTAATTTAGCATCAACTTCTTCTCTAGTCCAGTTATAACGTAAAGAATTTTGTGACATTTCTAAACCTGAAGTAGCAACACCTCCAGCATTACTAGCTTTTCCAGGTGCGAATAATATTTTTGCTTTTTGTAAGACTTCTATTGCTTCTGGTGTAGTAGGCATGTTTGCTCCTTCAGCAACACAAATACATCCGTTAGCAACTAAAGTTTTAGCTTCTTCCTCGTTTAATTCGTTTTGAGTAGCACATGGTAATGCTACATCACATTTAACTGACCAAGGACGTTCTCCTTTGAAGAATTTAGCAGAAGGGTATTTCTCTGTGTATTCGCTAATTCTTCCACGTTTTACGTTTTTTAATTCCATAACAAAAGCTAATTTGTCAGTATCAATTCCGTCAGCATCATAAATGTATCCTGAAGAGTCAGATAAAGTAACAACTTTCCCTCCTAATTCAGTAACTTTTTCAGTTGCATATTGAGCAACATTTCCAGCACCTGAAACAGCTACGGTTTTTCCTGTAAAAGAATCGCCTCTTGTAGCTAACATACTTTGTGCAAAATATACATCACCATATCCTGTAGCTTCTGGACGAATTAATGAACCTCCGAAAGACATTCCTTTTCCAGTTAATACTCCAGTAAATTCATTTCGTAACCTTTTATATTGACCAAACATATATCCGATTTCTCTTCCGCCAACACCAATATCTCCAGCAGGAACATCAGTATTAGGTCCAATGTGTCTTGATAATTCAGTCATGAAGCTTTGGCAAAAACGCATTACTTCAGCATCAGTTTTTCCTTTAGGATTGAAATCAGACCCACCTTTTCCGCCACCCATAGGTAATGTCGTTAAACTGTTTTTGAAAACTTGTTCAAAAGCTAAGAATTTTAAAATACTTAAGTTTACTGATGGGTGAAAACGCAATCCTCCTTTGTAAGGTCCAATTGCTGAGTTCATTTCAATTCTATATCCTTTATTTATTTGTACTTCTCCACTATCATCTACCCAAGGGACACGGAATAATAAAACTCTTTCAGGTTCAGTCATTCGTTCTAATAATTTTCCTTGGTCGTATTGAGGGTTTTTCTCAATAAAAGGGATTACAGTTTCTGCAACTTCAGTTACAGCTTGTAAGAATTCTGGTTCGTTGGGGTTTCTTTTTTCAACAACGTTGATAAAGTTTTTGATACTATCTTTCATTATGGTATGATTAATTCTTAAATGTAAAAAGATTTAAAAGTCTCGCAAATATACAGATATTCATAATATGATGAATATAATTAAGTGATATTTAGTACTTTTTTTAAACATAGTGGTATTTAATTTTTTTGTTAATACAGTTTTTATATATTTGTTTTTTAAAGTAATAAGATAACTAGCATGATTAGAAAGAATCTTTTATTGTTAATGTTAATTGGTTTTTCAACTCAAACTTTGATGGCTCAATTAGGATTCTCACACGAAATTGGAGCTATTACAGGTCCTGTAGCTTTTCAATCAGATTATGGAGTTAGGTCAAATTTTGAAACTAACGCTGGGAATACGGGGTTTGGTGTAGGAATAATCCACTATATAAATTTTGCTTACAGAGCTGATTGTAACTGTTATACCAAGGATTCATTTTTTAATGATCATTTTAAATTAAGGAATGAGATTTCTTTCAATAAAACAGCATTAGAGCATTTTGGAGAGTGGGTTGAGCCAAGTAAAACATCTGCTACTGCAAGAAGATTAAGAGGGATGTCTGGTGAAGCTAATGTTTTCGATCTAGGTTCTCAATTAGAATATTTCCCATATAGTATTAGGGATTTTTCGGCTGGTGGATATGCTTTTGCCCCGTTTATTAGTTTAGGAGCACATTATAATAGTATGTCTCCAAAAGCAGCACAAGATTTAAGTGAATTAACTACTGCAGAGGCTGCTCAAACAGAAATTATTGATCCGAATGATGCGATTACAGCTAATAACGCTATATTTTTACCAGAATCGTCTACCAATGAAGGGTTTTCTTCTTGGTCTTTAGTATGGAGTATTGGTACTCGATATAAATTAACACCTTTATCAGATTTAATGATAGATTTAAGATGGCAATATTATTTTACTGATTTTGCTGACGGTTTAGATCACAATGCGCCATCTGATAAGTTTAATGACTGGAATGTTTGGTTTAACTTTGGTTATGTATACTACTTAGATTAGTAGTAAAATACAATAAGATAACAAAAAAAGGTTCGATGTTACATCGAACCTTTTTTTGTTATTGGTATTTTATTTTCCGCAAAACCCGAAGTACTTCTTTGTATTCTTGATACAATTCTTCCGAATGTTTTTTAAAATACCACTTAATACTATTCAGTTTTTGCTTGGAGTCTTTAAATCCGTTTAGTTTTAAGATCAAATAGGATGCAGGTAAGTTTAAAGCATCAATTTTTTCTTGCTCATTTAAAATACTAATTTTATTAATTTTATCTAATAAAACGGTATTGGAATTATAGATGTGGAATAGTGTTTTCTTGTCATATAATGGAGGGTTGAAAATAAGTTCCGATGCTATTTTATAGTTCCCATTATTTGAAAAATGTATGATTCTTTTTTCAAGCGGAAAACGTTTTAAGTCGTTATGAATTCCTAATGTGATATATTCAGTAATGATGAAAGAGTTTTCATTGTAGTGTATGTCTACTTCGTCTAAAGCAGAATAGAATAATTTAACCTGTTCAGTTATCATTTCAATAGAAACTCTTGAATAGTAAGTAGAGCCTTCAATTTCTCTTTTAATGCCGGACCAACAGAGTACAAATTGCTCTTTGAATACAATGTATTCAGCTGTCCTGTTTTCGTGACTCTTTATAAAGTCAGTTACTGCATCCAAAGTGTGTTTGATATTGTTTTTTGAGCTTTTTTCAATGTCAGCAACAATTTGTGAGTTGATGTCTTTTAAGTTGAAATCAGTAATCATTAATGCAGAATTACTGCCAATTCTTTTATAAGTAAAGTTTTTATAATATTTATAAATAGTTTTTTTAAAATATGAAATACTTGGGTTTTCTTTGTGCTTGATGGTTACTAGCCCAATAACTTTGTTTTTTGAAAGCTTAGGAAATGGAATATTTTCATATAAAATTGAAGGAGGATTGTGTAAGTAAGCATTTATTAAATTTTGAATTTTACTATCGTCAAAAAAATCAACACCAGTTAGTGTGTTATTTTCATCTTCAACGCCAACAACAATATATGAGTTGTTGTTTGGATTTGCATTTGTTAAAGCACAAATATGTTTTAAAAATTTTCCTTTTCCTTCTTTTGAATGGAGGTTTAGCTGACGTTTTTTGTCGTAAAAACTATTCTCATCATTGTAAGTAAGCAATCGTTTTATGAGGAGTCGTTTATTAATCATTCAATATTGAGTACTAACTATTGGTTTTATGATGGTCAAAGTGCTAAATTTTCTTAAAGTTATTCATTTTTAACCAATTTTTAACAAGGATATTGAAGTAAAATATTCAATTTGCACCATTCAATTACGAATAGTATTTT
>Ga0209395_1000397_pt1 | contig 64292 bp, 51 predicted proteins | sample GOMGulsemesocosm_3_FD_184635 | JGI IMG/M metagenome (GOLD analysis project Ga0209395, IMG submission 184635) | Methane-oxidizing microbial communities from mesocosms in the Gulf of Mexico - GOM9D Gulf of Mexico (SPAdes) (version 2) | ecosystem: Environmental > Aquatic > Marine > Cold seeps...
CTCAGGCTTAACTGACCATATATTGACAATTTCTTGTTTAAGTTTCTCATTAAAAACAACGCTGGCCACCGAACAGACTTTCACTTGAGCAACTGGCTGGCCCTTTATTTGCGCAAACATCTGTGGCAGATTATTTAAATCGACTTTATCGCTGGCAAAGACTTGCTCAGCCGACCTCAAACGCCATTTACAAAAACTGTTACCAACGTCTATCTCTAAATCATTCATTCATTATTTTCCAACCGCGTATTAAACCTTCCTAACGCTAATTTCCCCACCATGATGCGCCTCTACCTTACCTAAGCGCTCAAGCAGCAACGCACCCTGCTGATTAACTCCACGACAAATACCTTCTATTTCAGCATGTGCACTAATCAATTTAACATAGCTATCCTGAAACGCATGCACGCGGTGCCAGCTATCTATAAATGCTGCAAACCCTTTTTCTGAAAAAGATACCAAGTTCTCTATTAGCTGCGATAAGAGCACAGCTAACAACTTATTCCGCTCTATTTTTCTATCACAAATAGTTGCAAGATCTATCCAAGGCTGATCAATACCGGCAGTCCGCTCAGACATCGCCACATTCAAACCAACGCCAATGACAACTGATATTTCGCCAGAAGCATCACCTTGCATTTCGAGTAAAATACCCGCCAGCTTGCGACCTTTATACAGTAAATCGTTTGGCCACTTTAGCTCCACACCTTTAATACCAAGTTTTTCCAGCGCCTCTACCACACTCAAACCCACCAGTAATGACAAGCCCTCTAGCGCCGCTACACCTCCACTAAAACGCCACATCAACGAAAAGTACAAGTTTGTCGCAAATGGACCTTGCCAGCTCCTACCACGCCTACCTCGACCAGCCTGTTGAAACTCGGTTAAATACAAAGCACCGTGGCGCCACTGATTAATATTACGCAGCGCCATTAAATTGGTTGAGTCAGTAAAGGTTTTCAATTCTATATACTGCAAAGATTGACAGGCTCTTTCACCCATTAACACCTTAAGCGCAGCAACATTCAGCAAATCCAGCCCCTTAGGCAAACGATAACCTCGACCGCGCACACTGTACACATCAACACCACACTCTTGTAACGCCTTCATTTGCTTCCAGATTGCACCACGACCTAAGCCAAGCACTGCACCTAGCGATGTCCCTGAGTGAAATTTAGCGTCTGCCAGGATTTCTAAAAGCGCCTGATCAATCATTTACCAATCAACTTCTTGGCGAATTTCAAAAAACTATAGGCATAAGGATTTTTATTATCACTTTCCCAGTCTTCACGAAACTCTAAATCATAAGCGTCATAATCTATCTTCGGAAAAAATGCATCACCCTCGATTTCTGCATCGACTTGAGTGATATATAACTTATCGGCCATCTCCAGAGCCTGCGAATAAATTTGCGCACCTCCAATAATCATCGCTTCTGTTACGCTGTCTCTCTCACATATTGTTTTTGCCAAGCTCACCGCTTCAACCAAGCTAGCCACTAATTCCACACCTTCAGGTGCATACTGTTTATTACGCGTGATCACTATATTAGTGCGCCCGGGGAGCGGTCGACCAATCGATTCGAAGGTCTTACGCCCCATAATGATAGGCTTCCCTAAAGTCACCGCTTTAAAATGCGCCAAATCTTTTGGCAAACGCCAAGGAAGATCATTATTAACACCAATAACTCTATTTTTGGACTGAGCGACAACAATGGCCAACTGCATAGGAATACCTTTATATTTTTACTTGTGCACACAGCAATACTGCATGCACTTTACAGCAATTATTAACTTTTATTGCACAAAAAAACCGATCACGCTCAAAGACCACACCCCCTTCTAATCATCATATTCGGCCAATAACTCACTAAACAACTACCCTCAAACAAAAAGTAATATATATTAAACGGATTAATTCTGGCAACAGCAACCTAGAAAAGCGAAGACAAGAACATGAGCGAATCAGTTTTAGAACAAGCACCTGATCATATAAAACTCGCAGTCGATCTAATACAGATGCTAGAAGAGGCCGATATAGCACCAGCCACTTCTATACTAGCGCTTGAAATCGTACTTAAGGACTTACATAGAAGGGCCGAAAGCAAAGATCTGTATTAAACAGAAAACGGATACGCTATCGGATCGTGATGCTTATAGCCTACGACTTCAAAGTCATCAAGTGTCACCCACGTCTCTAAATCTTCTAGGCTTTTAATCTCTGGATTAATGTGTAATTGAGGTGCAGAGAATGGCTCGCGCTTTAATTGCACCTCTTTCATTAACGCCAACTGGTCTTCATAGATATGCGCATTCACTATCTTATGGTATGCCACGCCCGCTTTGTGACCGGTAATTTGCGCCATTAATGCCAACAGAGCAAACACCTGAATCTGATTAAAGTTCTGCCCTAGTGGGACATCACACGAGCGCTGCGAAGAGGTTAAGTAGAGCGTATCACCCAGCAGTGAAAAGGTATGTGTATGCATACATGGTCGCAGACAGCCCATATGGAACTCACCGGGATTATAGAAAGATAGAATCTCTCCGCGATCATCAATGCCTTTACTGAGGTTATCGACAATTTTTCGCAGTTGATCGACCCGCCCACCATCAGGCTTTTGCCATGAACGACCTTGGACGCCGTATACCCGCCCCATATCATCTTCACCTTTGCGGTGCTCGCTTGCCAACCAAACCTCGTTTTGATTGGCATTGGCATTCCATGTATTACAGCCAATCGCTCTAAATTGTGCCGCATTATCATAGCCGCGCAAATAACCGAGCAATTCAGCAATAGCCGCTTTCCAGTAGCTTTTTCTAGTGGTAACCAATGGCAATTCGTTGGCACCGACTTGGTATTCAAGATCAGCATTGATCACTGAGAGACAACGTTTACCCGTTCTCGAATTCTCAACCCAAATACCTTCGTAGACAATGCGCTGACATAACTCTAAATACTGCTTCACTTGCTACCCCTTAACTCTATTACTAGCTGCATTTCTACCGGCAACTATATAAGCAAAAATCATTAAAACAGCACCGACTAAAATCATCGGTAACGAGAGCAACTGACCTTTTGTCATCCAGCCGAAGGCAACGAAGCCTATATGCGCATCAGGCTCTCTAAAGAACTCAACCGCTGTTCTAAAACAGCCATATAAAACTAGGAACAGGCCTGATACGGCAAACACGGGACGTGGTTTACTAGAGTACAGCCACAATATTGCGAACATCACCACACCTTCCAAAAAGGCCTCATAAAGCTGCGAGGGATGACGCCCCAACACATCGACGTTTGGAAAAACCACTGACCAAGACACATCTGTCGCCCTACCCCAAAGTTCGCCACCGATAAAGTTACCAACTCGTCCCGCCCCGAGACCAATAGCCACCAAAGGCATAACAAAATCGCCCATCTGCCCCAGTGACTTTTTGGTTTTTCGCCCAAACATCCAAAGCGCCACTAATACACCTAGCATGCCGCCATGGAAAGACATTCCTCCCTCCCATACCTTAAACAACCATAGTGGAGACTCTAGGAAGCGATCAAAATTGTAAAATAGTACGTAACCAAAGCGCCCGCCAAACACAACCCCCATCGCGCCCCAAAAAATAAAGTCGGACACTTGCTCTCGATTCCAACCTGAATTTGGTTGGTCTGCGCGGTAGTTTCCCAGCAATAATGCTGCACCAAAGCCAATTAAATACATTAAACCGTACCAGTGGATTTGTATAAAACCCAAATCCAACGCCACGGGGTCAATATCGTGCACCCACATAACTACTTATTCCTTGTATACAACGCATTTTACGTTAGTTAAAGATCCACCAAAGCAAAGCAGCTGTCGAAAAGCTGCTGCGCTCAACAATTTGCCGTTAAAACCGGCTCAACATGCTTAATTATCGCTATAGCCCCCAAAGCTGAGGCACACTGACTCCGCAATTTCGTCGATTTTTGGCTGCCTTGTTTTCGCTCGCAACCTTTTACGACACCTTCCAAACCCACTCACATCAACCCATCTGCAATGACAGGTGTCGGGTACATCTGATTATTTATAACTTAACAAACGTACCCCCAAGAGAAATAGAACTAACCTTAGATGGATGAGACCATGCTTAATTCATCGCTGAAAGAAATCGACACACAAGCCCACGTAATAGCGCAACGCCAAAACATCAACCACTACCAAGCGACATCTAAACCCCATAAAAATTTAAGGCACTATCTTACAGTAATAATTTCTTAATTTAACTTCTTAGTTGTTATCATCACAGCAATTAAAGCATTAACCACCGAGCAAGCAACCATGTGCCTGATCACTATAAGCTATCAGCAAAACCCGCAATACCCTTTTATCCTAGTGGCCAATCGGGATGAATTTTTTCTGAGGCCGAGTGCGCCAATGCATTTCTGGCAGGCGCAGCCAGAGCTGCTTGCCGGCCAAGATCTCGACCACAAAGGGACTTGGCTTGGTATCACTCAAGCAGGCCGATTTGCAGCCCTAACCAATTACCGCTCAGGCCCAAAAACTGATCAGAGCTTTGCATTCTCGCGCGGCGTGTTAGTCACTAACACCTTGCTAAATGGCCTGCACTTAAGCACTGAGCAGCTTTACGCTCCCTTCAATCTTATATATGCCGATCGACGAGGCCTGTTCTACACTAACAACCAAGGCCTCAGCGAGCCCCAACCACTAGCTGCTGGCTTATACGGCCTTTGTAACGCTGCATTAGATACACCTTGGCCTAAAGTTGTTGACGCAAAGCAGCAGTTAGCACAAGTAGCCGATCAGCAAAATATTTCCATGTGCCAATTAAAAAATTTAATGACGGCAACAGAAATCGCCGCTGAGCATGATTTGCCCGATACCGGTATATCAAAAACATGGGAGAGCGCACTCTCATCACAGTTTATTAAAATTAACGATGAGTACGGCACACGCGCTAAAACGATTATCCTGCAAGAGCGCAGCGGCAGAACTCAAATTTGTGAAATGCGCTACGATCAGACAGGGTTTATAGGGGAGTCAAACTTTCAGATAAACGTGCCGGTTATGGGCAGTGATTAGCTTGAGCGATGGCTATCTTTTTGTTTTCACAAAACTAGCCAAGTCCATATCAACCAAGGATCGGTTAATTTCTTCTTTGATCAGTTCACTATCATTTAAGCGCAGTACTCTTTTGAGCATCATTTTCAACTGTTCAAACTGGCTCTGCCTAATTACTGATTTAATTTTTGGCAGGTTGTTGGCATTCATCGATAAAAAGTTATAGCCCATCGCCATCAACAACAAAGCACCGGCTGGGTCTGCGGCAATTTCACCACAAATAGAGACGGGGACATTCTCCTTCTGCGCTTCTTTAACAATATATTTCAAAGCCTGCAATACAGCAGGATGAAAATTACTATATAACGGAGAAACCCTTGGGTTATTTCGATCTACCGCCAATAGATATTGGGTTAAATCATTCGAGCCGACCGATATAAAATCCACATGATGAGCAAACACTCTGGCGAGATACAGCGCTGCAGGTACTTCGATCATCACACCGATAGGCGGCCTTACTATGGCTAAACCCTCTTCTATCAACTCCATGACAGCCTGATCGATTAGCGCCACAGATTCAGTAACCTCATTGATACTGGTCACCATCGGCAGCATAATGCGCAAATTACCAAAAGGTTCGTTCGCGCGCAACATTGCTCGAATTTGCACGACAAAGATCTCGGGATGGTCTAACGTCACACGTACACCACGCCAGCCCAAAAATGGATTTTCCTCTTCAATCGGAAAATAGGTAAGCGACTTATCACCCCCGACATCTAAGGTACGCATGGTCACAGGCATAGGAGCAAAAGCCTCTAACTGCCTGGCATAAATTTCCGTCTGCTCTTGCTCCGTCGGAAAGGCATTGCGAATCATAAATGGAATTTCAGTTCGATATAACCCTATGCCCTGCGCCCCTTTATCCAACGCGCGCTGCACATCTGCGGTAAGGCCGGTATTAACCCAGAGCGGCATAACAACCCCATCAAGCGTTTGTGCTGGCAACAATTTTAAGCAGTCTAATTCTGCCTCTTGCTCAAGCTCTTCTTTTAATTGCGCCTGATAAATATCCAACAATTCTTGGGAGGGATCAAGATACAGCCTACCCGAGTGACCATCGAGGACCACTTTTCGGCCACTGAGTTTTTTGTAAGGTAAGTCCGTGGCCCCCATAATAGTAGGAATACCCATGGAACGCGCCAATATTGCGGCATGCGCATTGCCAGAGCCTTTAACAGAGACAAGTCCTGAGAGTTTGTCTGTCGCTATTTCCCCAAGCATGGCAGGTGATAACTCTTCCGCGACTAACACACTACCCTCCTCAATATTAATTGATTGGGGAGCATCTTCCTGAAGATAAGTTAAGATTCTACGCCCTAAATCACGTATATCAGAGGCCCGCTCTTTTAGGTAGGGATCATCCATCATATCGAACTGACGAGTATGTTCTAAAATAACACTGCTTAGCGCCCACTGCGCGCAACTGCCCACTGTTATTCTGTTGATAATTTCGCCCGCTAGGGAGTTATCTTCAAGCATCCGCAAATAAACATCAAACAGTGCTTGCTCTTCTTCTCCGAGCTTTTTCGCTAAGCGCGCACTCGCTATTCTGATATCACTGCGCACATGCTCTAAAGCGGCTTCAAAAGCGTGCACCTCACTGCTAGTATTTTCAACTTGTCGCTCCGCTACGGCATCGAGCTCTGCGCTTTGCGACACCAGCACAATTTGTCCGATTGCGATCCCCGGCGCCCCCGTCACTCCGATAAAACACTTATCTGCCTGGGTCTTTTTATGTAAATTTGTTTTGGAAACCGAAGATGTCGCCTCAGCTTGAATGATGATTCCCGCTAATTGGGCCGAAACGGTAACGAGGAAGGACTCCTCAACTTCTTTGTAACGCCTACCGTCGTATTGTTGAATAACTAACACGCCTAAGACATCGCGCTGGTAGATAATCGGCACACCTAGAAAAGAGTGAAAGCGCTCTTCGCCAGTCCCCGGAATAAAGCAGTAAGATGGATGGTGTTCGATATCATCAGTATTGACTGGCTCTGCTCTATTAGCAACAAGACCAACAACCCCTTCATGCTGCGAAAGACTGCTACCAATAGATTTTTGATGTAGCCCTTCACTGGCTCTTAAAATCAAACGCTGATTGGTCGAATCTTTTAAGTAAATCGAACAAACTTGGGTTTCCATCCCCTCTTGAATTCTGCACACAATTAATTTAAGTACTTTTTCCAGATCTGATTCAGCCCGGACTTCAGTCACTATTTTGCGCAGTAATTTAAGCATTGTTTCTCCCTAATAATCTATCACAAGCCCGCTTATTCGTTGCTACAGCACAAATATGCGAAATACTATTTTTTACGTTGAATCTTGGTACCTGCTTGACACATTACCATCCAACTTAACCCGCTGAATAACCCTGCGATCTATAAAGAAAAAACGTTTTTTTGACTTAACGCGGCCCCTGAATTAAGTTTCCTCCAGAGCATAGCCGTCACGAGAGCGACTCAATAGTTTTAGCTGCATGCTACTAAATACCGACGTTTTGTTAATCTAAACAAGCATCTGTGTAGTGCACAGCTTATCTTAGTGTGCCGTTCGCTGTAGGCATTTGTTTCTGAATGGGAACTAGCTAACGTTTAGCAACCTCGACAATTTCGGAGACAACTCCTTCATCGCCTTTCTATACACCTCCCGTTTAAACGCAATCACTTGCCCTAGAGGATACCAGTAACTCACCCAGCGCCAGCCGTCAAACTCTGGAGCGTCAGTTGAGTTAATATCAACAGCATCGTCACTGGCAATAATTTTAAGCAAGTACCACTTTTGTTTTTGACCTATACATACAGGTAGCGAGTTGTGTCGAATCATCCGCCTTGGCAATCTATACCTAAGCCAACCTCTTGTTACTGCCACAATTTCTATATCTTTTTGGTCTAAGCCGATCTCTTCTTTAACCTCTCTGAACATAGCTTGTTCTGGCGTCTCACCCTCATTGATCCCCCCTTGCGGAAACTGCCAAGAAGTTTGACCGATGCGGCGAGCCCAAAGCACTTGTCCATGCGAGTTTGCCAAAATGATGCCGACATTTGGTCTGAACCCGTCTGAATCTATCACTGCTAAATACCCTAAAAATCTTTCAGCTATTGTTCCATACATCTGCTCCCGTGCAAATAGCAAAGAGAACATCAGTTTGAAATCATTGTTATATTTCTTGCTGATAGTCGATACTTTGAAATATTCAAGCAAGAAACTCACTGAATTTAGAGGGATATTAGTAACCTTAGCGATTGAGAACGCGCGGCACTCGAAATTCAAATAGCTGACGTTTTTTATTTACCCGCAGCAGATTATATATCCTAAATTCAGTCATTGAATAGGGTAAGATACTGCGATTGTTTTTAAGTTTCATGATTCGGAGATATAAATGGCACTAGCAATTTTTGATTTAGATAATACATTGATCAATGGTGATAGCGATCACGCTTGGGGGGAGTTTCTCTGTGACAAAAGCATCGTTGATTCAAACGTCTATCGCGAGGCTAATGATTATTTCTACCAGCAGTACATCGATGGCACAATGGATATTGATGAGTTTCTGAACTTTTCTTTAAAACCTTTAAAAGACCACAGCATGGTACAACTCAAGCAGTGGCACAAGATCTTTATGCAAGAGAAAATCTTGCCTATGATGCAACCTAAAGCACAAAAAAAGCTGGCTATGCATCGCCAACAAGGTGATTTCATACTGATCATTACCGCCACTAATCTCTTTGTGACCCAACCTATCGCAGAATTCCTCGAAGTTGACGACATTATTGCCACCGCCCCTGAAATCATCGATGGCGAGTATACGGGTAAATATCTAGGCACCGCCTGTTTTCAAGAAGGTAAAAACACCCGACTAAAGCAGTGGTTAGCTCAAAATCCCCAGGATTTAACCGGTAGCTACTTTTACAGTGACTCGCGTAACGATTTACCCTTACTAGAAGTAGTCGACAACCCTATTGCAGTAGATGCTGATCCTTACTTAAGCCAAGTCGCTAAGGATAAGGGCTGGTCTATTATTAGCTTTCGATAATACTAGCCAACACCATGTAGTTGATTCAGCCATTGCTTAGGAGACAAACCGGTCTTTTTACGAAAGACTCTCGCGAGGGCTGAACCATGTTCGTAACCAACACTATTAGCCACTAAAGACACAGCTTTGTCCTCTTTAAGTAATTGCTTGGCGAGTACAATTCGCAAATGGGTTAAAAAATCGTTCGGCGTCTGCCCGACTGTACTGAGAAACTCTTGAGCAAACATCGATCGAGACATCCCCGCATGCGCGGCCATTTCATCCAGTGACCAACTCGATTCTGGACTATGCTGTAGCTGTGCAATGGTTTTTGACAATTTAGGGTGACTTAAACCTGCTAACATTCCCTGAAATAGATGACCACTGTCAATAAGCGAGCGTATAATTTTAATCAACAATATATCGCAAATTTTATCAATAACAGCTTTCTGCCCAAAACCATCGCTCTCAATTTCATTGAACAATAGCGACGCAAAACCTTGCAATTCTTCACTCTCTGCTTTGAACACAATAATTCTCGGAAAACTCTCAATAAATTGACGTTCCATGTTTTGATAACTAAACGCCGTACAGAATATTTTTGTCTCGTTATCAGCGACGCTTTTGACCACATGCCCGATACTTCTTGGCAAGACAACTAATGCCGGCCCATCGACCAACATACGATGCCCTTCACTGCTCTCTACTATCAAACGGCCTGAGTAAACTAAGTGCAAATGGCCAACGAGCTCATCTGGTGCAACAGTCACCGACTTCGAACCGCAAAAACTGCCGTTGAATATCACTTGCGATCGAATATCAAAATTATATGCTGCGTTCTCCATGTTTTCTCCAATAACAACACCCCCTCCTGACAAGATCCTTCCAAAAGGAATGAGCAGGCGGTTTAAAAATCACTAAAGATTAATACTGCTGAAAAAGACGATTGGTTTCATTTTACCGCCTATCGGATGCTTATTATCTCAGTGCTTTACATAGAATCTCTAACACACCAGCAAAAAATAAATATTTGGAGAGTATTATGAATGTATCGACCATTATCAAATCAGCACTGTTAAGTACCGCTGTCATAGCCAGCAGCTTTAGTTTGGCAGCGGACATTGATGCTAATGCCGACGCCAACGACCTCGCTATTAAAGGTTATGACACTGTTGCCTATTTCACGATGAACAAACCAGTGATGGGGAGCTCGCGATACAGTGCTACCTACAAAAACAGCATTTACCATTTTACTAGCGCCGAACATCGCGATCTTTTTAAGACAGACTCTGCAAAATACGCCCCACAATATGGTAGTTTTTGCGCCATGGGTGTCGCTATGGGTCTGAAGTTTGACACAGATCCTACTGCCTGGAAAATTGTTGATCAAAAACTGTACCTCAATCTTAGTAAAGATGTACAAAAAGCCTGGCTACGTGACGTACCTGGAAATTTACAAACTGCCGAGCAAAACTGGCCGACCTTAAAACTTTTAACGCCGGCACAAGCCAAAGCCAAAAACGGTTAATCATTGACTGGCCACGAGACTTACCAGCCATAGGGTCTTCATTTTACCCTATGGTCTGTTTGCCATCGGTTATTGCTGTGTGGTAGACGTATATTGCTATAGCTCCCTTCTGTTTAAAACAAGCCAATTATGCTAGTGTCGACCTTCTTCTACTAGGCAAAATAATCGCTATGATTTTCAAAAATTACACGCGTCTGACACTTAAAACCCGACTCCTGATAGCACTGTGCATCACTGCACTGTTACAGGCGTTTTTACTGGGTGGTTATGCCCTGCAACACTTGGCGACCTCTCTAGAGGAACAGATAGGACAGCGCGCATTGCAAATGGCAAAAGGTATTGCTTCGCAAACAGAGATACGGATCGGAGTACAACAGCAAAACAGTCGCAATATGCAGGAGTTTTCAGAGGGAGTTCGTTTAAATAGTGATGCGCGATTCGTTGTCATCGGCACCAGAGATGGCACGCGTTTATCACATCCCGTCCCAGAGCGGATCGGCCAAAAAATGAAAGGTGGGGATAACGATCGCGCACTCATACTCGGCGAGTCATATGTCTCTAAAGCAGTGGGGACTTTAGGCCCTTCGATACGCGGAAAATCGCCTATTTTAGATGAGCGCGGGCAAATTATTGGCATCGTATCGGTTGGCTACATGCTCGATAACGTCGCTATTATTATTCAACGCTATCAAATGAGCATTGTGGTCGCGATGATTGTTGGCATCATCCTCTCTATTCTTGCAGCCCTGCGCATTACCAATTACTTTAAGCGGGCCATTTTCGGTTTAGAACCAGAACAAATAGCCCAGCTATTTCAAGAGTACAACGCCACTTTGGAAAGTGTTCGCGAGGGAATTATCGCCGTAAACCCCGAAGGAATAATTATCACTTTCAACCCAGAAGCGGTGAAACTTTTTGGTTTAAAGGCTGAAGAATCCCTGAAAGGAAAACACTTATCCGATATTTTACCCAACAGTACCATGCTCAGTTTATTAGAGACTCGGGAATCTCAATTCGACCGTGAAATTTACCGCAATAACAATATACTGATTGCCAATCGCATCCCCATTTTTGATGGTGAGAAGCCGGTTGGAGTCGTCTCTAGTTTTAGACTTAAAGATGAGTTAGATTTACTCAGCCAAAAACTCACTCAATCTGAACAGTACTCGCAAACTCTGCGCAGCCAAACTCACGAGTACGCCAATAAACTCAATACCATTGCAGGGCTAATCGAATTAGGAGCGAACAAACAGGCACTGGATTTAATCAGCAGCGAAACGCAAGCCCAGCAAGCACTGATTCACCTATTGGTTAACGCCGTTGAAGACCCTATTCTCTCGGGTTGCATTATCGGAAAATTCAATCGCGCCAAAGAAATGGGGCTCAATTTGATCCTTGATGAAGAGAGCGCCATTGGCACTTTACCCAATCACATTAAGCCTGAACAAATCATCACAATATTGGGGAATTTATTAGATAACGCCTTTGACGCCTCTCTTAAAACACACTCTAGGTCTATATTTTTATCCATGACCGATATCGGCCAAGATATTATTATTGAAGTTGAAGATAGAGGACCGGGGATTCCCGAATCCGTTGAAAAACAAATATTCAGTAAAGGCTTCTCCAGTAAGGATGAGCGGGGTCACGGATGGGGACTATTTTTAGCTAAACAAATTGTGGTGCTACTGAGCGGAAATATCCAAATTTCACAACCCAATGATGGTGGTACTAGAATTACAGTCTACCTCCCCAAAGACACTCCAAAAGTAAGCTAAATGCTGCTTATCTTTGGAAATCCACTCTGAACACTTACGCAAATAATATTATTGATCTAGTTACCCGATAACTGAAGCCACAATATTTGATGGCAGTGAAAATTTAATTTTTTGGATTGCTCAGCGGGAAAGTTTCATTGCGACTACTTTGTTGTAAATATAAAGCTATTTTTGCAGAGCGTCGAAGCTTACCTAGCCCCCTATTAAATTTTTCTAAAAGGCGTATGTTTTTCTTGTTCACTTTGGTAAAAATCAGCCGCAATGGCTGCTCTATAATGGTAAGCGGAGAGTGCGCTAAACTTTTCGCAGTTTCAGGCTTAAATAGTTTAGCAATGATAGAATAGCCTACATACAAGTACTGGGCAAAATATCGATTTTAGCGTGCTGCAATTTTTAAAAACTTGCCTCCTTAATAGGTACTTCTTCAGTCGTTAACACACCAGAGTCAACTGCATTAATAAACGCCATTACAGAATAGCAACTGGCGGCAACCCCAGTCTTTAGACCTTTTAAAGCGTCCATTTTTCCCCGCTTATAGGGTTATCTTGGCGATAAAAAAAGACCGTATTATTATAGAAAACAGGGTCGCTATACCAAAAATATTGTTCTCTTTGTGGGTTAATCACCCAGGCGAAAGTGGCGTCCCATTTACCTCTTTTACTATAAAGCATCGCTCTGGACCAAGCAAAAATCACCACTTAGCCGTTACTCCCTCTAAGAAAAATGCTTCAGCTACGATCCGATTCATAAAGCCAAAATGAGAAAGCTGTTGTGAAGTATAGGGCCCCATTCACCCGTTGCTATATTCATTTAATTTTCAGCTTTAACGGTATTCACCAGCAAGACACTTAACACAACCATCGATAAACAACGTTTGAGGCTTACGATTATTCTCATTTGAGCAGATTAAATTTTCACTAATAAAGCACTCTATAATATTTGCAAAAGACAAAATATCATATTAACTTTAAATCAATATTAGCATGCTTCATACGCTACCCCTCTAATCATAATATTTAAAACAGGGTGCCTGAGCTTGAGCCCAATCACCGGCCATCAATGCCTCAGCTCTTTTATCAACAAAGAGAATATTTAATAGCCGCTTTTTCAGTTAAGATAAGCTGGCTGCAAAGATGGACTATTCGAAATGCGCAAATTTATGATATTTTTAACCAATAAAGGAAGAATAAAACCTTATTCGACAACCATATTCCTACCAGTTCTTTTAGCTCTCTTCATAGCGTAATAGGCTTAAGTACTTAAATCTGCATCCAACAGTTAATCCATGCAATTAAGGAGTATATTCAGAGTCAATCTGCACTTGTAGGGAAATACGACACATCATTATATACTTGGAGAATTCCCTTACTGCTACGTCTTGGTATGCATAAAAAGAACTACCAGCTTCTGTAATCCCAGCCATTACTACGCTATTCTTGGGAGGCTAAAAAGATGTTCAACTGCGGGTTCAAGGTTTAAAATAGCACTGATATACAACAACAATAATATAATTACTAGGAGCATTAATGCGCAACATCAGTATCGTAATTGCAGAAGACGATCAAAAAATTGCCGAAATCCAGCGCCGCTTCATTGAGCGAATAGAAGGTGTTGAGGTACTCGGCATTGCGCACTCTACTGTCGATGCTAAAGATATGGTAGAAGTACTAGAGCCCGATCTTTTACTGCTAGACATTCACTTCCCAGAGGGCAACGGCTTAGAGTTGCTTCGAGAAATACGCAGCAGCCAAAGTGCAACGGATGTCATATTAATTACCGCCGCGAAAGATGTCACTAGCCTAACAGAGGCACTTCACAGTGGTGTATTTGACTACATTCTAAAACCGTTAGTATTTGATAGATTACAGAGCGCATTAAACAATTATCGTGAGCACAGCCTGAAATTACAACTGTTAGAAACTCATAGTGACCTCGACCAATCAGCGGTAGATCAACTACTACCGCGCAGTAAGCAGGCCACCAATAGCACAGCAAAGATTAGTTTACCAAAAGGCATAGACCCACTGACGTTAGAGAAAATTCGCACCATATTCGCCAAATCAAATACTGGTCATACCGCTGACCAAATGGGCGAACTAGTCGGCAGCAGTCGCACTACGGCAAGACGTTATTTAGAATATTTAGTCAGTAATTCAGAGCTGATCGCCGATGTTAGCTACGGATCCGTTGGTCGGCCAGAGCGGTTATATCTAAAGGCCTAATGAAGCTGCTCATTAACGGTGAGCGGTCACTATTTTCAGTACAGTCGTATCCTAATAGAAGGATGTTTTACGGCTAATACTGGTCATCCACTTTCCCTATATCTCTCACACACCCTCTCATAAATTGCTCTACGTCATACAACTGTCTTTCCTAGCCAAAATTACAATCTCTAAAAAAGAGTTGTTTGATATAGATCAATTAATAGTTAGATTTTTTCAACCCTACCTCCCCCCCTATTGACTAAGATCGCAATAAAAACATAATAGCCGAAAAAACAACCACCTACGATCAATAAACCAGCTATAGCTAGCTATTTTAGCTTGCTACTAGCCACAGAGAACCCTCGCTAGCAGTCGCCATTTAATTTATTAATCCTTCACTTTAAGGCCATAAAAATATGAGTTTGATCAGTAATTTGTCGGTGAGATATAAACTAACCCTCATCATCTTTTTATTTGCTACTTTAATCGTCATTCTAGAGTTTTTTAATCTGAGCGACATGCGAGAGCAGCTAGAGACATCCAAAACCGAACAGTCCAAGCACATTGTGATGAGCGCCAGTAATATTGCCAGGCATTTTTATCGGCAGCAGCAGCGGGGAATAATCAGCAACGAGCAAGCGCAAGCTTCAGCACTAGAGGCAATCTCCGCGATTCGTTACGATGGAAATAACTATGTATTTGTTTCAGATTTAAATGCCCAGATGGTATCCCATCCGATAAAACCTGAATTAAACGGTCAAGATATGAGGAGCACCCGCGATCAGAACGGATTGCAGATATTCGTGGAATTTGCCAGACTAGCGAAAAAACAAGGCCAGGGAAGTGTTAATTACTTCTGGCCCAAACCCAGTGAAGAGCAAGCGATAGAAAAAACATCTTATGTGAATCTTATTAAGCAGTGGGGGTGGGTGATTGGTACAGGTGTGTACACTGACGACATCGATGCTATTTTTCGTGCCGAATTATTACATGCCATCTTCATTTTAATGCTGATAATGCCAATTATTTTGATTATTTCTGTGCTCATTTCTAGAAGTATTACTCGGCCTATTGCTGAAATATCCCAGGCAATGCAAAGCATCGCAACAGGAAATTTCAATGTTCAAGTTAGCTATTCAAGCCGCGATGAGATCGGCGATTTAGCCACCAATTTAAACTCCACTGCCATAGCGTTAAGTACATTAATCAAACAAGTTGAACGCTCTTGCCTTATGATTAAAGAATCAACAGAGAGTGCTGCGACCACCACAATACAAACTTTTGATGGCGTAAATCGGCAGAAAGATCAAACACAAGCGCTAGCAGCGGCGGTGAATGAAATGTCTATGAGCGCACAGGAAGTTGCCCGGCGAGCACTTGATACCGCAACCAGTAGCCGTAGCGCCCACAGCGAAGCGGTTCAAGGTATCCAAATTGTTGAAACGACCATTGACAAAATCAAGCAAGTCTCATCTCAAATGCAGTCTTTGCAGACAATTATGATCCAACTGGAACGAGACACAGAGTCAGTAGAAAATATTCTTAACGTCATTAGTGACATATCCGACCAAACCAACTTACTGGCACTAAACGCAGCCATCGAAGCTGCCCGTGCCGGCAATCAGGGACGAGGTTTTGCAGTAGTTGCCGACGAAGTTCGACATTTAGCCAAGCGCACTCAAGATTCTACCGGCCAAATACGCGAGCTCAATGAGCGTCTAAAATCCGAATTTTCGGCCGCCGTTGCCATGGCCCAAGAGGGATACGAGAGCACTTCGCAATGTACCTTAAGCGCCAAAGAGGCAGGGGTTCATATCAATACTATCTCCTCTCGGGTTAATGAAATACTACAGATGAGCGCTCAAGTCGCATCCTCGGCAGAACAACAGAGTATCGTGGCCGATGAGATAAACAACAACATTTCAACGATTTCAATTATTGCCGAGGAAACTAGTTCGGGTGCAAACGAGACTGCTTTAGTGAGCCAATCTCTCGCTAACATGTCGATTCAGCTAGAGACTCGCCTAGCAGAATTTAAAATCTGTTAGTGAGTGGCACCAGTCTGTTTTAGTCAACTCTGCTAATACAGGCTAATCCACCGATAAATGACAAGCAGTGGAAGCACAGTAGCGCCAGTGAGCAAACCATGCAAGTTATCCTAGATATAGGCTTAGCTTGCAGACTGTTCTCTAGTCGCCAAGCTTGGCTCCTTTTGTGACTTAGTCACTTTTTTGTGACTAAAAAAACCGACCATATTTTCTAGTTGCTGAGCTTGCAAACTCAGCTTTTCACTCGCATTGGCAGAGTTTTCGACCAGAGATGCACTTTCTTCAGCGATCGAGCCTATTTCATTGATCGACTGATTTATCTCATTAACACTTTTGGACTGCTCGCCATTGATAGCGACCATTTTTTCGACAAACAACGCAGCTTTGTCGGCACTTTCTACAATTTCAGATAACATCTCACCTGATTGATAAGCGAGTTTTATACCATCGGCCACTTGTCGATTACTCCTTTTGATCACAGCCGCCACTTCTTTCGCTGACTGAGCACTAATCGTCGCCAAACTTCTCACTTCGCTGGCTACCACGCTAAATCCCCTGCCTACCTCTCCCACTCTTGCCGCCTCGACGGAAGCATTCAGCGCCAGTAAATTAATCTGAAAAGCAATGCTATCAATGACACTGACAACTTCAGCGATTTTTTTACTGGATTTTTCTATTTCAATCATTGCAGCTAACGTGCACTCGACCACTTCCCCACCATTCATCGCACTCTCTCTGGTGGTATTAACCACCTGATTAACTTGCTGAGAAAAATCGGCACTCTTTTTCATTTTCTGATTGATTGATTGCATATTTAATGCCGTTTGTCGCAAGTTTATCGACTGCTGTTCCGTGCGGGAATTTAAGTCAGCATTGACCAGTGATATTTCAGAGACCCCTAACTTTAAAGAGTCAGCAGAGCCTTGAATTTGATTAACCACTTCGTGCAGTTTGTGACTTGATTGATTGATATTCTTTTTCAACTCATTAAAAACACCAAAATACTGGGCATCAATTTTTTGATCTAAAACCCCCTGCGCCATCGCTTCCATCACTTGCAAAGTATCCTGAGTCACTTGCTCCGATACCGTCAGTAATTGGTTAACAGACTGTGACAGCTTGATAAAAAAACCACTTTTTCCATCCTCGCAGATACGTGCCGCCAAATCCCCTTCAAGCGCTGCGTCAACAACAGCCTGCACTTCTCTTTCAATCAATATCTCTTGTGTTCTATTGTTCCACTCTATCACAGTGCCCAATCTCTGTTCGTGGTCGTTTAATACAGGGCAGGCGATTAAGGTTAACGTCAACTCCCCGAGGACAAATGTCTCACTACTATAATTTATCGTCTGCACAAGTTTTTGTAGCACATTTTCATTACCTTTCATCAACGTAGATGCTAACTCTCTGCCAATGACATCACGGGGATCAAAAGCATCGTCAATGGCCGAAAAGTATTTTTGCTGTACAACAAAAAACTTGTTCATAGCCTTATTGGTGTAAACCAGTTTTCCTTCATTATCGATCACTAACATGCAGCTACTGATATTATCCAAAGCCTGACGAATGCGGGTATTTTCAGCAATTGCTCGTTCGTCATTGCGAATACGATGTTTTAAGTGACTTTGCATTTTATCCAAGGAGCGCAATAGATCCCCTATTTCGCTTAAATCGTGGGTGACGATGCTATTATCCAATTGTCCCGCAGCGACCCGCTCAGCAAGTTGCACCGCCTGATTTAATGCCCTGGAGAGAGTGCGGGCAAAAAACCAAGCAATAGCCACCACAATTACGCCTGCTAAACAGGCAAACAACCAGACGAAAATAACGCTTTCGGAAATAGCTGCCAGCCCTTCACTCTCTTCTATTTCAGTGATGATCCCCCAATTCAATCCTGTTATGTTTAAGCCCTCATAGGAAGATAAAACATTTTTCCCCCTGTAGTTCACCAGCGCAGCACTGCCCTTTTCACCTGCAAAAATGGCTCGACTTGCGACAGAGTTAACAGCGGTATTGAGCACCGTATCTTCATTCGCTATTCTCGATTGCGAGCGCATTAACAAATCACTGCCCACTAGATAAATATCACCAGTTTCACCAAGGCCTGCTGTATCAGACAACATTTCACCGACCACAGAGATAGGCACTTGAAATACCAGTACCCCGCGCAATTTCCCAAATTGGTAAATAGGGGCTCCAACAAAGGCAGCAGGATCATTGTAGGACGGCAAGTATCGTTTATAGTCAACAAAGATTGCCTGTTCTCCCGGTTTTAGCACCATCGCCTTTTTATAAATTTCACTGAGGCTGGAGTCCGCGTAGGGTCCATCACTAAGGGAAGTAGCAAAATCCAGTTCCTTGAATACCGAATACACTATCTGCCCCTTTGCTGGCTCAATCAAAAACATGTCATAGAAATTGAGCTTTTCTAAATATTCCTTAAATTCTTTGTGATATTTACGGTGAAAAACCGAGTACTGACTCCCTTCATCGGTCTGCATCAGCTGTTCTTTCTCGCCCAGCGGTAATGGACTGTTACTAATATACAAATACTGAGCTGCTTGCGCACTGGCATCTTTAGGGATAAGTGTACGACTATCGATATTCAACGACGGGTTCATTAACTGAAATTTTTTCTCAAATTCAGCGGTGTAATACTGCCTCAAGGAAGGCATAAAATCCCTGCCTGTCAGTTTTTTAACCGCAAGATAGCTTGGCAGTTTCGCCAACGAAACTTTAAAGTCAGAGACAGCCGCTATCACAGTGGCATTTCCCGCCAGTACGCTAACTTGTGTTTTAACTTGTTCGAAGTAGCTCTCTATTTGTTGTTTCTTACTAGCACGCAGATTTTCTAACAAGTCAATTTCAGCGTCATAAATAGCTGTGCTAGCTGCCTTCACATTAATATAACTGACAAAAGCCAGTGGAATAATACCTATCGCTAGCATAATAATAATCAACCGCTGCGACAGCTTTAAATGATGGTATATATTGATGAGCTTCATATTTTTTCTCATTTAATACGTAATCTCTTTAGTAACACTGCGCTTAACTATAGTTGATTTATTAGTAATTGGGATTTATCTGGTTAATTTCCCAATATCAGTTTTCTTCCCTATCCCCCTCATTTCTATAACTTTTGCAAACTCCTTCGAATATTTTATTTAAATGCAAAATTAACTAAGTTCAGTAACAATAAAATCCAACTCTTTTTAGCTAAACCCGTCAATGCAGAAGGAGGGTCGCAGCTACCTTTGCAGCTTTGAGATACTATTTACGCTTAAGGAAAACACAATATAAAACAAAATATTTTTAATAAAACAATCATAATCTATTGTTTTAAAACAATTAAAAATAAATTTGCGTAATTCATAATTATGAATTACGATTTATTGATCGTTTTTCACTCAGATCAAATAACCAACACTGCGATCATGAGTGATTATAAAACGTCACTCGTCATTACAATAATCGCTACCTAAAAGAAGAATTAATGCTAAAACAACGCCCACTCTATTTAGATGTCTCTGACATGCTGCGCGAGCTAATTTATAAAAGAAAATTGCTGCCAGGTGACTGGATCGATGAAATTGCACTGTGTGAACAACTCGGTGTCTCGCGCACTCCATTGCGCGAGGCGCTTAAAATATTACAGCGCGAAGAGTTAATTGAGCTTGTTCCCCGACGTGGCTGTCGCGTTAATGCCATTCAAACTGCTGACTTGCTGGACCTTTTCCCGGTCATGGCAACACTTGAGGGCATGTGTGCGCAATTAGCGGTACCCAACATAAAGGCAGTCGATTTAAAAAAATTAGAAAAATACCACCAGCGCCTAGAAGAGGCGGCAGCGGCTGGTGATGTGGATAACTACTACAAAGTGAACAAAAAAATCCATACGGCTATTCAAGAGCTCTCGGGGAATCGCTGGTTAAACCGTATTTCTGCTGATTTGCGAAACGTGCTGTTGCTGGCAAGGCATCGACAGCTGAGTGCCCCAGGCAGGTTAATGGAATCACTGCAAGAACATCGTGATTTGATGCAGGCGCTGCGCGATAAAGATCCCGATGCCGCGCACCACACTATGTATGAACACCTTATTCAACAGCAGCGAGTACTGCGTAACTCTTTAGAGGAAAAGGATTAGTAACAGAAACTAAGCAATGAATAGGTTTTGAAAAGAATGTAATGGGGCTGTTGCCAGGTAGATATTTGTAACGACCTTTGTGCCGCGATAGCGGTTTACATGCAGAATAAAAACAATAAGCAAACAAGGAGAAATTAATGAAATCACTGAAAACTCTGGCAATAGTTGCCACCACGACAGCGGCACTTTCGATCAGCGCTTTTAGCGCAGCGGGTGATATAAAACTAAAAGCATCCCATCAGTGGCCTGGCGGCAAAGGCGATATTCGCGATGAGATGGTACAGATCATCGCCCGTGAAATGAAATCCGCTGATTCAGGTGTCAACATTCGTGTCTACCCGGGTAAATCGCTGTTTAAGCCAAAAGAGCAATGGGGTGCGATGGCTAAGGGAAAACTAGATATCACCGCCTTCCCTCTGTCATACGCTGGCGGGCGCCACCCGGAATTTAATTTAACGTTAATGCCAGGTTTGGTTAAAAACCACGATCACGCGTTGCGCCTCAATAAATCAGAGTTCATGCAGCGTATTAAAAAAATTATCGATGGTGCCGGTGTGATGGTATTGGCCGATACTTGGCTCGCAGGCGGCTTTGTCTCTAAAGGCGAATGCATTCTTGAGCCTAGCGACGTCAAAGGCATGAAATTTCGAGCAGCAGGTAAAGCCTTTAATCAAATGCTAGGCGCAGCTGGCGCCACTATCACCTCGATGCCCTCTTCCGAAATCTATTCTGGATTGCAAACCGGCGTATTAGATGGTGCAAATACTTCCGCTTCCTCACTGGTCTCGTATCGTATTTACGAGCAGGTTAAATGTTTAACGGCACCGGGCGCCAATGCTCTTTGGGTGATGTACGAGCCTATTTTAATGTCAAAGAAGAGTTTTGCTAAACTCGACACCGCACAGCAAGAAAAGCTGTTAAAAGCGGCGGACATGGCGGAAAAATACGCGACAACAGCGTCTAAAGAAGCAGATCAAAAACTAATAGACGCCTATAAAAAAGCGGGAGTGAAAGTGGTTGAAATGTCCCCTGAGCAGGCCGCAATGTGGCGTGATATTGCCAACGAATCTAGCTACCAGGACTTTGCCGATAAAGTTAAAGGCGGTAAGGAGCTATTGGATTTAGCACTGTCCGTTGAATAACAGAACATCTATGTAGGGGCGATTTCGCCTCTACAGTTTCTCTACCTAATTGCACTATGCTAATGGTTCAACATTTTTTAGCCTTTTCTATTACCACTGTTTTCTCTTTGTAACGGTTGTGCTCATATGACTATTTTCATTCGTTTCGTCGAAAATCTTTCTAAGTTTTTAGGTTATATCGCGGCCCTATTTTTAATGATAGGCGTGATTGTGGTCTGCCACATGGTATTTACGCGTTTTATCTTAAACGCCCCCACTTCATGGCAGACAGAGTTTGTCACTTATATTTTGTTAGCTTCTACATTTTTAGGTGCGCCTTGGGTGTTATTAACCCGCGGTCATGTCAATGTTGAGCTATTACCTTTAATGCTTAATACACGCAGCCGCTTTGTGCTCTGCATATTTGCCTATGGCAGCTCAGCGCTACTGTGTTTTTTACTGTGTTTTTACAGTATTGAATTTTGGTACGAGGCCTGGGAGGCCGATTGGTCGTCGGATACTATGTGGGGGCCTAAACTTTGGAAGGCCTACCTAGCAATGCCGATTGGTTTTTTTGCGATCAGTTTGCAATACCTAGTGGAGTTATTGTGTCTACTTACTGGCAGATCTCCCCCTTTTGGTATCAGTGCATCCATACCTTTTGATGAACCTGCGGAGCGCGCATTATGAGCCCAATGATTTTAGGTGCGCTCGCTGCACTGGTACTTATTTTGTTATTATTTTCAGGCATGCCAGTTGCTTTTGCACTAGGTATGACTGCTGTTATTTTTTTACTGATAGAAGACGGTATCGGTTCGCTCGATGTATTAGCGGAAACTTTATTTGCCTCTCTCGATGAATTCGCGCTGCTTTCTATCCCCATGTTTTTGGTGATGGGCTCAGCCATCGCCTCCTCCAGAGCAGGATCCGATTTATACGAGGCATTAGATCGCTGGCTGTATAAAGTGCCCGGTGGGTTACTCATTTCAAACATTGGCGCCTGTGGATTATTTGCCGCTTTGACAGGGTCCTCCCCTGCGACTTGTGCCGCTATCGGTAAAATGGGCATTCCAGAGATGCGCAAGCGCGGTTACTCTGCCAAGCTCGCCACCGGTGCTATCGCCGCGGGCGGCACACTGGGAATACTCATCCCTCCCTCTATTACTATGATTGTCTACGGCATCGCCACTGAAACCTCTATTGGTCGCCTTTTTGCCGCGGGCGTGATGCCTGGGTTAATGTTAATGGGCTTATTTATTGCCTGGTCACTGTACCAAGCTAAATCCAGCGGGCTGCGTTTTAACGATCCAGATAAGCACTTTAGCTTCAAACAAAAAATCGAAATACTACCCAAAGTACTGCCTTTTTTAGCCATCATTGTACTTGTATTAGGTGCTTTATATGGCGGTGTCGCCACCCCCTCAGAAGCTTCTGGGGTCGGCGCGCTGACTTGCATATTACTGGTAATGATCATCTACAAAGTTTGGCAACCCGCTAAACTTTGGGATATTTTTAGCTCTGCCACCCGTGAGTCAGTGATGCTGATGATGATCATCGGTATGGCGGGGCTCTTTAGCTATATGATGTCGAGCTTGTATATTACGCAGGGGATTGCAGAGTACATCGCGGCGCAAAACCTCAACCCCTGGATGCTGATGCTCTACGTCAATATTTTCCTGTTGGTGTCTGGATTTTTCTTGCCGCCCGTCGCCGTTATTCTAATGACCTCACCGACCTTAGTACCTATTATTTTAAACGCGGGTTTTGACCCTATTTGGTTTGGCGTAATGTTAACACTCAACATGGAGATTGGCTTGATTACGCCTCCAGTGGGACTTAATTTATATGTCATCAAAGGCATCGTCCCCGACGTGGAGTTAAAAACAGTATTGCTGGGAGCGCTACCCTTTATGGTGTGTATGTTAATCGCTATTGCCCTGTTAATTATCTTCCCGCAAATTGCTCTCTGGCTACCTGAAGTATTAATGGGCCCGAGCTAAAATGCAAATAGGCTCAGGCATAAAGCTGAAAAGAGAATTTTGTTGACTAGTGTACTAGGAGTAACTAAATGATTGGGATTGGATGGCTCGAGGGGTTGTTAAATTCGGTAGCTGATCACGGCCGCGAGATGATCGGCATCAAAGAGGGATCTGAAGATGATAACTTTACAGATGCCAAACTCTGCCTGCGATTATTAGAGGGCAAAGGAGAGGCGACCAACATCGCGCTGGCCCGTGAGATTTTACGCCGCTGGCAGCGTAAGGATGCACCGCAGCAACTCGCATTTTTGGATTTATTGAGTAGTGAGTTTGACATCGATAAACAGGCTATTGCCGATGCTGCTCAAGCCTATTGCAGTGGTGATGAAACTAGCTTAAAGAACTTAACGTCACTGATTGAAGCGCCTCGCCAAGAGCTATTTCGCCGTTTGAATATGACACCAAATGGTACTGCCATATTGGTTGCGATGCGCTCAACGCTGCTAAAACTACTCAGACAACACCCGCAATTACACAATGTTGATGAAGATTTTCAACATTTGCTCGGCTCTTGGTTTAATCGCGGATTTTTACAGTTAGAACGTATTAGCTGGCGCTCTTCTGCCACTGTATTAGAAAAGCTGATTGAATACGAAGCGGTACATCCCATGCAGGGATGGGAAGACCTGCGCAGACGTCTTAACGATAAAGACCGGCGCTGTTACGGATTCTTTCACCCGGCACTGCCAAATGTGCCGCTGATCTTTGTCGAAGTAGCCCTGACCACCAGCATCAGTGATTCCATCACTACTTTAGTGGACCCGCTAGCACCGGTGTCTGATGAGCAGCCTAATACTGCCATATTCTACTCAATCAACAACGCCTTATCCGGATTGCGAGGAGTAAGTTTTGGTAACTTTTTAATTAAACAAGTCGCTGAAGAACTAAAAGACGAGTTTAAACAAATCAATACTTTCTCCACTCTCTCGCCTATTCCGCAAATGGTCGCAACTGTTTATAGCTATTTGGATGAAAACAACTCAAAACACAGCGAGCAAGCGTGCAAAAGCGCGCAGATGACTTTCAAAAAACTACTGGGCCAATCTGCAGAATTTGAACTTACTGAGTCAAGCTTAGATACATTATTGGATGGAAATGATAATTTAAAACGCCAACTTTGCCTGTATTATCTCACTTACTTAAAACGAGGCGATAAAGTGCGTGACCCGGTGGCAAATTTTCACTTATCCAACGGTGCTTGCCTACACAGAATTAATATTGATGCAAATCCATCAGAGCGTGGCACAGCAGAGTCTTGGGGCTGTATGGTTAATTATTTGTATGAGGACAGCACTGTGGTTAGTAATCATGAGGCCTATGCTAACGATGGGAAAATAGCCTTGTCAAAAGACTTACAGCGCCAAGTTAAATATTTAGTGTCTAATAACCTTTAGAAAAGCTTATTAAGGATTTTACTATGTCACAAAATGACAATTTGTACTTAACATTAGTTAACCCAGAGTTCGATAGCAGCTGCGATCAGATTTTTTTAAATAGCCCTGGGCGCGCACCATTACTGTATTCGCAATTGCACTCGCTCACCGGCAAACTACACACCCGGCTGCAGGCTCTAGGAGTACGCGCAGGTGATAGAGTGGTCGTACAAATAGAGAAATCTAACGAGGCTGTAATACTTTACTTGGCCTGCCTGCGAGCGGGCGCCATTTACATTCCCTTAAATACCGCTTACACCGCCAACGAGGTCGCTTATTTCTTACAAGATGCAACCCCACAAGTCTTTGTTTGTGCGCCTGATAAACATGCACAATTAAGCGCATTGGCAGATAAGCTGCAAATCGCGAACACTTTAAGTCTGGGAGACAATGGCCATGGCAGTTTGCTAGATGGCTTTGAACTACTAAACGATGATATAGAAGTAGTACCGCGCAGCAATGATGATTTGGCCTCTATTCTCTATACCTCTGGGACCACCGGCCGCTCTAAGGGTGCGATGTTAAGCCATGGTAACTTAACCTCTAACGCGCAAACACTACACCGCTATTGGCAGTGGCAAGATAACTGCGATGTATTACTGCACGCCCTGCCCATCTTTCATGTGCACGGCTTATTTGTCGCATTGCACTGCGCTATGTTGGGCCGCTCTAAAATTCACTTTATCAGTAAATTTAATGTCGATACCCTCATCCAATACTTGCCTTCAAGTAGTGTATTAATGGGCGTGCCGACATTCTATACCCGATTGTTAGATCATCCTGAATTCAATAGCCAGCTGTGTAAAAAGATGCGCTTATTTATCGCCGGTTCCGCGCCTTTACTGGCTGAAACACACGATCAATTTTCCGCGTTAACAGGCCATAAAATTCTCGAGCGCTACGGTATGACTGAGTGCGGTATGATCAGCTCCAACCCATATGATGGTGAACGTATTGCCGGTACCGTTGGTTTTACGTTGCCTGGTGTCGACGCGCGTATCGCCGATTCGCAAGGCAATATATTAACAGCGGGAGAAACAGGAGTACTGGAAGTAACAGGCCCAAATGTCTTCACTGGCTATTGGAAAATGCCTGAAAAAACAGCACAAGAGTTTCGCAGCGATGGCTACTTTATCACCGGCGATTTATCCACCATAGATAGTAGCGGTCGCATCACTATTGTCGGGCGCTCTAAAGATTTAATTATCTCAGGGGGGTTTAATGTTTACCCTAAAGAAATAGAGGCTCAAATCGATCTTATTGCAGGGGTCAAAGAATCCGCTGTTATTGGCGTACCGCACACTGACTTTGGCGAAGCGGTATTAGCAGTGGTCGTGAAAGATGGCAGTACCAACTTGCAAACGCACTCAATTATAGATGCCCTGCAAGGGCGACTTGCTAAATTCAAACAGCCAAAGTCAGTGGTGTTTATCGATGAATTACCGCGTAATGTGATGGGCAAAGTACAAAAAGCGCAACTGCGAGAAAATTTTCAATGAGCATTAGTGCGACACAGCTAGAACTCGCTATTCGTCAAGGCATTCCTATCAGTGCCGCAATGGACTTTAAAGTAGAAACCTTACAGGCGCAGCAAATTAACGTCTCAGGCGGGGCGCTGCAAAACAAAAACGTGCATCAAACAGCTTTTGCAGGCTCTCTTTATTCAATTAGCACACTCGCGGCCTGGGGGCTGGTATTTTCCAAGCTTCCCCTAGGCGCAAGCTTAGTCATGGAGAAAGCGAGTATTGAATACTTACGCCCGGTAAAAGGTAAAATTTTAGCTTCTGCATATTTAAGTAATGAAGACACTAAAGCACTATTAATAACCCTTGAACGCGATAAAAAGGTGCGCGTAGAACTGCCTGTCACTATCGATTACAACGATAAACGTGCCGTTAACTTTAATGCACATTTGCACATCTCTCTCAACATATCCCGCAAAGAGCCTCTCGGGAAGTAACGAATAAGTCCCTAGATGTTCCCTGTGGATAACTAAGCGGTCAAATCCACGGAAGAATGCGAAGTGAATGGCGAGTCCTTTACAAGCGTTCTGACAAAGGATACAGATGAAACAAGTTTTCATCTCTGTTGGCCGCTTAGAGACCCACCCTACGGGGCGTACAGGATAGTTCGTGCTTTTTGTTAATGGTTTTCGCCGGGCAACCAGCCCGCCTGTAACCATTGCCTCAATCACAAACAATCCTGTACGCCAGGGGCGTCTTGGACTTGTTCGCTGCTTCCCTAGCTCTTTGATATTAAACATTCTGTGACTTAAAAAAATTCACATTGCACAGTGTAAATTTATAATCCTCTACTATAGTTAGAGCATGTTAAAAAACACGTTAATTACCAAAAAATTCCCCTTGGTCATGATCACCTTTGCGCTGGTATCTGCCCTTGCGACAGGAATGATCGCCTATAGCAAAACCAGCAATAGTATGGAAATGCTCGCAAAAGAAAATTTAAAATCCTTGCTGGCTTCTAGAAAGTCAGCCCTATCACAGTACTTTGATACCATTAATCATCAAGTCAGTTTCCATGCAAAAAGCCCCTTGATTATTAGCTCGCTGACAGAATTTGGGGTTGCTTGGAAGGCTTTGAACTCTCCCCCAAACGAGCATTTACAGCGCTTATACGTTCACCAAAACCCCTACCCAAAAGGTAAAAGGAGCGAATTTTCAACGGCATCTGACCAGAGCCTTTACTCTTTGGTGCACCAAAACAACCACCCTCTGCTTAACAATATGATAGATACAGACTCCTATTACGATCTATTTTTAGTTAACCCAAGTGGAGAGTTGCTCTACTCTGTGCAAAAAGAGGCTGACTTTGCCAGCAACCTATTAAACGGCACTTGGAAATCAACCAATTTGGCACAACTTTTCAACCGTATCAACCACTCTCCTGAAGCGGGTAAAGTTTATATTTCGGATTTTTCGCCCTATCAGCCCAGTGATAACAAACCTGCGAGTTTTATCGGCACTAGTGTTTTCAACCAAGACAACCAATATTTAGGAGCGGTTATTTTACAGCTACCCATAGAGCCTATCGATAAAATAATGCAAGTAACAGCGGGCATGGGGGAGACGGGGGAAACCTATTTAGTCGGTGTAGATCATTTGATGCGCTCCAACTCGCGTTTTTTTCAAGGCCTCAGTATTTTAAAAACGCAAGTTAATACCTCGTCAGTCGATAGAGCGCTAAAGGGCGAAACCGGTTTCTCAATTGTTGAGGATTACCGACAAGTACCGGTCTATTCCAGTTTCACGCCGTTTAGTTTTCTATCATTAAAATGGGCGATGTTAGCCGAGATAGACGAGGCAGAAGTACTGCGCCCAGTCTATACTATGAGCCATTTTTTACTGATTGGTGCCGCGCTCATCACTACACTCATTTTTGTCTTTGGTTATTTTCTCTCACGTGATATCGCCAAGCCGATCGTCGCTATGACAACAATGATGAAACGCCTGGCCAACAATGAATTGAATATCAACATATCCGTGAGTGAACGTCGCGATGAGGTGGGAAAAATGGCTGAGGCCATGGTGGTGTTCAAAGAGAATGCCATTGAGCGCGAGCGTATGCGCAAAGAACTCAGTAAAATCGCCAATTTAGATGCACTCACAGGCCTCTATACCCGAAAGTACGCGATGGAACAGTTGCAGCTGTTGATGGAAGATTCTCGCTCAACACACGCTAAACTGGTATTGATGTTTTTGGACTTAGACAATTTCAAACAGATCAACGATAGCTTAGGCCACCATGTCGGTGATCAGACTCTGGTTAATATTGCCGATCATCTGCGCGCTTGTGTACGCGAACAAGACATTATCGCGCGCCTTGGCGGAGACGAGTTCATCATTATATTCCCCAATATTTACGATATCTCAGACGTATCTCCTATCGCTAGCGAGTTAGTCGAGAGCCTGCCACCACAGCAATTACCGGTTAGCTTTAGCATCGGCATGTCGGTATTTCCCGATGACGCACAAAATGCCTTAGAACTATTAAAAAATGCTGATATCGCCATGTACAACGTGAAGAAAAATGGTAAAAACAATTATAGTTACTGGCGCCAAACAGATAGTCAAACGGCTTAGCAGCAATGGCAGCTACTGCCTTTTTAGCACTTAAACTTACGCCACCTGCCCGTCTATTGGTCAAATGATGTATTTCACCTTACTGGTGTCGGGAAGGGCTGCGCAATTAAGACTTAGCTCCTCTCGCCCTTTTTCGGTTAGGCAATATACTCCTCTATCTACCCTTTCAAACCAGTGATAGTAGTTTTTTTGTAAGATCGCCGCGGTTTTCTCGATGCCCGATTGAGCCCGCAGTGCTTTAACACTCATGCTGGTATGTTGAGCCAACAACTGAGCACAGCGCAGTGCATTTTGTCGATAGGCGGTGACTATTTTGGTTTTATTTACCCCGCCGACATTAGGGTCCCCCGCTCTTGAGTGAAACTCGGTTAACAATTTAGTCTGTCGCTGTTTACTCTTGCGCGGTGCATATGGCGCGGGGTCGAGCAATATTTGCACACGGCGGTTCCCTGCATCAGGCTGCACCAACATCAGGCCTAGCCCTAAGCGACGACAAAGCTTTTTACAATCAGCCTCTTTAGAGCGCCAATTACCACGTTTAAGTTTGCTATCTGGCTGATGTATGGCGATATAAACGTCATCACTTAATGCCTGCCTATCTATTCCCTGCAATACAAGTGCCAGTGAAAAGGTGAGTTTTAGCTCGACAATGACAGTGGCACAATCAGCTTTCACCGCCACTAAATCACAGTCTTTTACCTCCCCTTTCACCTCATAGCCACGCGTCTGCAAAAAAGCTTTTACTGGCGCATATAAATCTGCTTCTTTCATTTCAACTTATCCAATTTATGACTCCTTTTTGGCAAACAGCGCTCGCCATTTAGAGGGCGAAGTAGAAAACGACTTATGAAATTGCTTGCGAAAGTTCTGTTCGCTACTAAAACCGCAATCTTGCGCAATTTGTACAATTGAGAACTCAGATAGCAACATATCCTGGGATTTTTTTAACCTTACACTCTGCAACCACAAGCTAAAACTGATCGAAAAGTGCCGTTTAAAGTGGCGGCTGAATGATCGCGAACTCATGGCACAAAATACTGCTGCTGCAGGCAAACTGATCTGCTCTGCAGGGTTATTAAGTACCTTTTCAACCAGATTATTAATACGCATATCACTGGCCGTGGTTAGAATCGGCTGTGATATATATTGCTTTTGACCGCCACTGCGCTGTGGCGCGCTCACCATCATCCGTGCGATATGATTGGCCACTTGACTACTGCTGAGTGTTTTTAACAAAAACAGACAGCAATCTAGCGCTGCAGCAGTACCTGCAGAGGTCAATAAATTATCTTGCTGAATATAGAGTGGATCGGCGCAGTATTTTACCCGCGGGAATCGCGTGGCAAAATCTTCGCCAAAAGCCCAATGAGTGGTCGCCTCTTTATTATCTAATAACCCCGCATGCGCGAGCACATAAGCCCCTAAACACAATCCAACTAGCTGCTTTTTTTCGCTATCAGCCTTGATCACTAGATCGATTAATTGCGCTGGCGGCTGTACTTTAGTATCCCAGCTGGGAAAGATCAGTACGTCTGCGCTCGCGAGTTGCTCAATACCATGCTCGATATTAAATAGCGTGCCGTTACTCGTTTTAAGTGCTCCTGAATACTGTGCGCAAACGATCACCTCAAAGTGAGTGTCGCTACCGGCAAAAGCATCCTGAAAAATAGAAATAGGCACTGAGAGGTGGAACATACTGATGCCATCGAAGGCATAAATAGCAATTTTCATTGATTATCCTCTCATTTATTTTGGCTATATAGTAACTTTTTATGTCTATTTAGCCATATCTGACAGATATATTCAAAGTGTAATATAGCCTTAAAATTTAGAGGATCTTAAGATGCAAGTTACCCACAGTTACCCGCTCGTCGATACCATTTTAGACAGTTACCGCCAGCAAATCGGGTCTGATTTTGCAGGCTATAGAAATCATGTCACGCGCATGTTAAACATCTGCCATCATTTGGCACCTGCGCTCACGCAAGAGCAAAGTAAAAAGCTACAAATCGCCGGAGCCTTTCACGATATAGCGCTCTGGACGCATGATAGGGTTGACTATTTAGTACCCTCCTATCAGGTCTGTCAGCAATATTTGCAAGATAATGATTTACACCATTGGCAGCAGGAACTGCAAGTGATTATCGATATGCATCATTTACTGAGTGATTACCAAGGACCACATGCACAACTGACCGAGTTATTTCGGTGCGCAGACTTAGTCGATTTCTCGCTGGGCGTGATTAAAAATGGTGCTGACAAAACCTTTATCAAAGCACTCAAAAGTGAATTGCCAAATGCTGGGTTTCACGTGTGTTTAATGCGCTTTAGCTTAAAGCAATTGTTTCGCAATCCCTTTAAACCAATGCCTATGTTACGTATCAGAAACATTTATAAGTGACTCTTTCGGTGTCACTATTAAAGATATTTAATATTACCTCCTTTAGCTTAGTGATCTATTGAGTCAATCATCCACTAAAAGAGTTTTGGTAAATAGGCATTACCCTATGTAGCTACTTTTATAGAGAGAGCGAATCATTTTGTTTCGCTCCTCATCCGTGACTTTATCACTAGCGGTCTACGGGAAACTCTGTGATCTATTAATACCTCACAATACTTCTTGTAATCAAATATCTAAGGTAGCAGTCAATGATAGCTCCTATCAATATATTACAAGCAACCTCGGCTGTTGGCAGCTCTTTGCTATCTGCTAACAAAGAGCTATAGTTTTCTAAATTTTCACAGCGACAATCTCAACGGGAGCAATCAAATCATTGCTGATATTTGCCACCATGTTGGGTATCTTTAGGGCAGTACTTTGCTGCATTAAAGTATGCAGCCCCAATGGCGGCGGGCCACCGTTGGCTTGGTTCTCTAGTGCACGTTGTTTAAAAAAATCTAGCGCAAAATCACGGCGATTTCCCACTGCGAGCACCTTAAATCCCGCGCTTTTTAACGCATCTTGATACTGCTCGCTAGTTGCTAATTTACTGGTCTGCGCTGTGGTTGCCCAAGGGACTGGATAAGCCAAGTCGCCATCGTTGCACTGCATAATGTCATAGACTCCAAAATACCCGCCCGGTTTTAATACGCGGTTTACCTCGCTAAAAAGTGCTAACTTATCTGCAATATTCATCCCTACATGTAACATGTATGCGCCATCAAATTGGCTGGCTGGATACGGCATAGCCAATGCGCTACCGGCCTCTAAACTGACTTGTGATTCCATGTTTAACCAGCGGCACAAAGCCTTACCTGTGGCAACAAATTCAGCACTCAAATCAATACCTGTCACTTTATTGTGATATTTGCTAGCCACATATCGCGCCGCACCTCCCAAACCGCAACCAACATCTAAAATATGGTCTTTATCGCTAAAATTAAGCTGCTCTAGCAAGTGATCTGTGGCCAGCCTAGAACCTATATGAAACTCATCAACGGCAGCTAAATCTTGTACTGTCACGCTCTCAGTATTTTTTCCCAGTGCGGGCAGCGCCGCTTCAATAGCATTGATTAAATCACCATGTTTATAGTGATCAGAAACTGTTTGTTCATACGACATAATATGTACCTTCCTGTCTATCGGTAGCAAAAAAGTCACTTTAACGACTCACTTTTTACTATAGCCGGTACGCTAAAGTCTTTAGGCTACTCTTCATCAGTTAATATCTATAGAGAGTAAGCCTTCAGCATTTCTTCTATTAGCGACCAACTGATTAACGCTGCTGGATAGCTCTCTATCGATGTCATGCAGGGTATCGCAGAAAAATCGGCGCATCTACTCCATAATCTGTAGTAAAATATCCACAGATCTAAATTAATAGGAGACTGTTGATGACAAATCGAGAAGGATATAAACATTATTGCCCTATTGCGCTCACCTCCCAAATCCTCTGTAAGCGCTGGACCACATTAATTCTGAGAGCTTTTGTATTAGGCGCAACGTCGTACAATGAAATAATCAAAAGTGCCCCGGCAATTTCCCCTACTCTTCTTTCCAATAGATTAACCGAGTTAGAATCAGCCAATATTATTCAAGAAATCCCCAATGACAAAACCCGTGGAAAACTTTATCAACTAACCACCTCTGGGCAAGCCCTATTCCCCATTCTTGACCAAATGGGCATATGGGCACAAGACTGGTTGCGCCATGAAGTGACTGAAAAAGTTAATTTAAACCCAGACGCCTTGATGTGGGAAGTTCGTCAATCCATTATCAATCATCGCTTTGTCAGTGATAAATTAAAAGTTGCGCAATTTAACTTGAGTGGTGTTCCTGCCAACAAACAACATTACTGGCTGGTTTTTGACGCTGATGATATCGATATCTGCGTCAAAGACCCCGGTCATGACATCGATATTTGGATCAGTGCCGATATCCAGACTTTAGTAGAAATTTGGCTGGGACACATTAGGCTATCCGCAGCGATTGCTAATCGATCGCTCAAATTAGACGGTTATACTCACGAGGTTAAAGCCTTTAGTCACTGGTTTGGACTGAGTCATTTCTCTGCCATGGCTTTAAAAAACAGCCCTTGAGACAGATATCAAAACCTCGGCATAACGTCCTCTGGGGCAGTTATGCAGAGATCTGTTTTCGATTTATCGACCGCCAGCAACTTGTCATTCTTTATTGCGCAGCTAATCAGCTACATTTAGCATCTTCGCAGCTTTCATTAAGCAGCCGCTCTGGCGCGCTGATATCTCACTAACTGCGCATAGCGGCCATTTTCGGCTAATAACTGCTGATGACTCCCCTGCTCAATAATCGCCCCCTCATTCATCAGTACAATCTTATCCGCATCTTCAACACTGGCTAAGCGATGCGCGATGACTAAAGTAGTGCGGTGTCGCATTAACTGTTGCAGCGCTTTGTGCACTGCCGCTTCGCTAATGGAGTCTAAGTGGGAGGTGGCCTCGTCTAAAATAAGAATAGGGGCATCGCGCAAAAAAGCTCTGGCGATGGATAAGCGCTGGCGCTGCCCGCCGGATAAAGCAAAACCCCGTTCGCCTATTAAGGTCCCCAGTCCTTCACTTTGTCTCGCCACAAAATCACCTAGCTGCGCCATTTCGATAGCCGCTAACAATTCTGACGGGGAAGCTTCAGGCTTAGCCATCAATAAATTATCGGCAATACTGGCATTAAAAAGATAAGTATCTTGTGCGACTATCGCCACATAATTTCTAAAATGATCCAGCGGCATATCTTTTATGTTGGTGCCATCAATACTAATGTCACCTTGCTGGGGGTCCCAAAAGCGCATCAACAGGTGGGCCAAGGTACTTTTACCCGCCCCTGATGCACCTACTAGTGCAACTTTGCTGCCCGCTTCAATCACCAAGTTCACTTGTGCTAAAACTTTAGGCGTATCGACGTTATAAGCAAAGCTAATGTTATTAAAGGCAACTTCCAGTGGGGCTGTATTATTGGCAAGCGGTGTGATTTTTCCATTATCAACCACCACCGGTTCGGCCTCTTCGACTTGCATTAACCTGCTAGTCGCCGCCAGTGTTTCAGAGAGCTGCCTGCCGACATCAGCGACTTCAATCACGGGTAAAAAGGCGGCGACAGCAGCCAGTGCAATCAATGGCAAATAACCCGCATCAAAAACGCCCGCATGCGCCAGCGGAGTGGCGATGACCAACATCACTAACGCCGCACATAAAGTGATAAACTCTACACAAACACTTTGCAGCGCGCCTAGCTTATAAAAACGACTGCGATGTTGTTTGTGTTGCTCAATTAATCCCTCAAACGCACTGCGACGCTGATCACTTGCCTGATAATTTAGCAACTGCGCCAAACCTTGCAATGATTCCACCGTATGCGCCGATAAAGTGGCCAATACCACGCGCGCCCGACCCGCTGCCACATCTAAGTTGTTGCGAAACAATACCGGCATCAAAAATACTAATAAGATAAAAGGCAACAGCGCTGCTGCCAAGGTCCATGAGAAACTGGCAAGCAATAACAACACCGAACTGGGCACTAAAATAGCGACAAATACCGGGGTGATGGTGTGAGCAAAAAAGTACTCAACCATTTCTACATCATGCGTGGCCAAGTTGATCAAATCGCCACTGCGGTGTCTGATCATAAAAGCCGGCGCCAAACGCTCTAACTGGCTAAACAGTTTGATGCGCATCTGCGCCAACATTCTAAAGGCCATATCGTGGGCCAGCCAAGACTCAAACCAATGCAGTAGCGCCGCCAAAACTGCACTGCCAATTAATAGGCCTATCCAAGTGCCTGACGCCGTACCGCTTTTCACCGCAAAGGCTGCCAGCGCTGAAAATACACTGACCCCGATGTAACTAAATACCCGGCATACACCCAATATAAATGTGAGCACTAAACGCCCTTTCCAGCTCGCTACAAACGACAATAACATCTTGATCACTTGAGTCCAACTGTGTCTATCGCCCTGTAAGATACTACTATGCGGTGACGCTTTAGCTGGCTTGGGCACTGCCACTTCAGCTGCGGCTTTTTTAGCAAAACGCTGTTCATCATTGTCACTGGCATTTGCTACTAACTGTTGCTGCAATTGATGCTGTGTCGACATTAACTGCGCATACTGCCCTTTTTTCGCCAGTAGCTGGGTATGTGTGCCCAGCTCTGCCACACAACCTTTATCAAGTAACATGATTTGATCGCAATCGATAATGCTTGAGAGTCGATGCGCCAAAATCAGACAAGTGCGCCCCTTCATTAAGGTATTAAGCGCCTGCTGAATCTGCGCTTCGTTTTTGGCATCTACCGAGGAGAGAGCCTCATCTAATATAAGGATAGGAGCGTCGCGCAGTAATGCGCGGGCAATCGCTAATCGCTGTTGTTGACCGCCTGATAATCGCACCCCGCGCTCACCGATGACACTGTCGTAGCCGTGATCTAATTGGCTGATAAATTCATCGGCATTAGCCGCTTTTGTCGCAGCCAGTAGCGCTTCATCGGACACTTGCTCGCATCCTAAGGTCAAATTGTCCCTAACAGATCCATGAAATAAATAGTTATCTTGAGATACCACCGAGAACTGAGAGCGCAACTGTTCAAGTGGCATCTTTTGAATATCAACACCACCAACTCGGATCACCCCCGCCTGTGGGTCGTAATAGCGCAGTAACAAATTAACGATGGTGGTTTTGCCACCACCACTGCTACCGACTACCCCAATACGCTGCCCTGATTTAATCGTAAAACTCAAACGCTCATGTACTAACCCAGCTAGTTGGTTTTTTTTATCAGGGTTATTTTTCAGGTAACTAAAGCTCACATTTTCAAAGCTAACGGATTGATTACTACGTTCAATCACCTGATATTTAGTTGCTCTATCGATGACACTAGTTTTTGATTCCAACACAGCAAACACTTGCGCCGATGCAGCTTGTGCCAGCATCCCGGCGTGCATTAAAGAGCGTAACTCGCGCAGTGGTCTAAATACTTCGACACCGAGTAGTAACACTAACAACAAGGCTTCAAAAGACATTAACCCAGCTTCGACTCGATAGGCTGATAACGCTAAAGCACTTGCCGCACCTAAAGTAATACCGATATCGGTAATACCGCGCGCCAACGAATTAGTGGCCATAACCCACATAGTGCTCTGGAATAAATGATGGGCTTTTTCGGCGAGTTTAGATTCGCGCGCTTTAGCTTGGCCAAATGCCTTTAGCGTCACTACCCCCTGCAGTGCATCCAAAAACTCTGCGGCAAAAGCTTTATAAGCCTTTGCTCTGTGCATCGATTTTGCGCTGTCCAAGCGCTGAAAAATGCTTGGCGCAAGCAACGTAAAAAGGGCGGCGATTAACAATACAGTCGCCACTGGTAAGTCTATCTGCGCCACCACTACAAAGATAAGTAGCGGTGTAATAGCGGCGACAAATAACTGCGGTAAATAGCGACCAAAATATATTTCTAACTGTTCAACGCCTTCAATAGCGGCACTGCTCATCTCACCACTGCGTTGATGAGAGAAGAAAGAGGGCCCTAGTTTCACCATCCGATCAAACAACGAGACACGTAATTGATGTTGCACAGTGGCTGCGGTGCGGTGCGCCAGCATCAGTCGTTGATACTCCCACAGCGAATAACAAAGCAATACCGTCAACGTGGCGAAAATGAGCGGCAAACTTTCAGCAAGACTAGCGCCGCCAATCACTTTTGCAATTAGCACACCTAGCAGTAATAACCTGCCAATGCCCAGCATGGACCCCACTAACCCCATCGCTACTGAGGCGCTAATGTTACGTCGTACTTTTGCAGTCAAGGACCACAACTTCTTATTGAAATACATATCTACTCCTAGCTGCCTTCACGAGCAAAGCACCGAATTTAAAAAAGCTATTGGCTTGGATATGTCTAACAATCTCGACATCCTGGCTGGAAAAAATTAGCTCAAAGTATACAAGGTTTTGCATAAAACGCTGCAATACAGAGAACCTAGCCTATATTGAAAATAAATGTATAGCGATAAACTAAAACATATGGCAACTATACAAAATTGAACAGGCATAGTTTCCCTAAAATGTTATAAACTGTTGCGAAGACTAAGACATTAAGAGCTGCATATGAATTTTGATTGGGACGATCTAAAAGTATTTCTAGCTATTTGCGAGCAGGGGACGCTCTCCGGTGCAGCTAGGAATCTGAGCATCAGCCAACCGACTGTCGGGCGACGTTTAAAATCCTTAGAGAACAGCTTAGACACGCAACTTTTTGACCGTCTACCTGATGGCTTGGTCCTTACCACACACGGCGAACAGCTGTTGCCACTGGTACAAAACATGCAATTAGCAGCGAGTGCCATACAGCGCCAACAGGCGAGCTTTAGCACCCCGGTGAAAGGCAGCGTGCGCATTTCCATGTATGAGCAAATAGCGCAATTTGTAGTGCCCCACCTACCGCTAATACAACGCCAGTGTCCCAACATTGAAATAGAACTATCGATTGCTCACAACGCCGCCAATCTGTCGCGTCGCGAGGCGGATATCATGATTAGAAAGTGCATCCCTGATTTACCGGACATTATTGCCAAACCGCTGGGGCACTATCACTACGCGATTTATTCAGGGAGCGACTATCTACAACAAAACCCTGCGGCACTGACCCAACAGCGCTATCAAAAATGTGACTGGGTAGGTTTTGACGATGAGCACGTCTATTTTAGTAGCCAGCGCTGGCTGCGCGAAAAATTACAAGACAAGCTACCAGTGATACGCACCAACAATGGCGTGACCATATTAGACGCTATGGTGCAAAACTGTGGCCTGGGCATATTGCCCTGTTTTGTCGGTGACAGAGAACCACGTCTGGAAAAAATACAAACCATTGCAGATGAAAGCGCCAGTTTATACCTGCTCATTCACAAAGATCTGCGAAAATCTGCCGTGGTGAGAATGATGATGAACGCCTTAATTGATATGTTCCACGATCATAAAGAAATTTTCCATGGCCACACTCATTAGAGCGTGCATTAGTCTTATTTTTTGCCGCTTCCTTAACCAAGCCCCACTCTGAGCTAGCAGCGCTTTATCGATAGCTATATAAACTTGCAAGCTGTCAACTGCTCAGCAATGACACTGTGATCAGCATAATAGAGCTAAATCCTTGCGTAAAATGCTCTTGTGACAGCTGCTACTAAGGCGTTGAATTATTGATGGAAAAATATTCTTTAACCGTTATACTCCGCTTTAAAGATCTATGCTATATTTTTGCACACATCTAACAAAATGCTTTGTTTTTCAAAAGCTTAATAACAGATACCAAGCACCGACTATCATTTTTAAACGGGGTTATATTGTCAAATAAAATTAAATTCATGCTGTTGTTATGTCTTATTCTATCCCTTGGGTTTATCGCCACCAGCATGGTCGGTTATTTTGTTGCCAGAGATTCATTAACAAAACAGATCTCCAATGATACTTTGCCTTTGATTGGCGACAATATTTACTCTGAAATTCAGCGAGACTTACTCAAACCTATTATTATCTCTTCGCTCATGGCCAACGACACTTTTTTAAAAGACTGGGTCACCAATGGCGAAAAATCTCCTGAGAAAATCATCAAATATTTGGCAAAAATTCAAGCCAGCTATGACACTGTTACTAGCTTCTTTATCTCCGATAAGAGCATGCAATACTACCATTCGAGTGGAGTGTTAAAAACGGTCTCGAAAGACAACGCCGACGACCAGTGGTATTTCTCAGCTAAAAAGATGAATGCCAGTCACGAGCTAAATATCGATTTCGATCCGTCCGCCGGGCGATCTCTGACGGTGTTTATCAATTATAAGGTCATCGATGATCAAGGTAATTTCTTAGGTATTACCGGAGTGGGACTGTCTCTTACAAAAGTACAGGCCATCCTTGAAGACTATCAAAAACGCTATCAGGGCGAGGTGTTTTTTGTCGATGCACAAGCTCGCCTGACACTACGTGGTTCTCCTTTAACTCAGGATATAGATTTTGAGAGAATAGTTGATGGTAGCAGTATAAAGCAGCGCCTACTCACGCAAAAAAATAGCGCCTTGAGCTACACCCAAGGCAGGCATAACATCTTGCTCGATATTCGCTATTTAGAGGAGTTTCGCTGGCATTTAATTGTGCGCAAAAGCGATCAAAACTTAGATACTAATCTCTTTGATTCACTGTTATTCAATCTGCTAATATCACTGCTGATTACTTTAGCGGTACTCAGCATTAGCTGGTTCACTTTAAACGGCTACCAGAGGCGCTTGGAAGTTATGGCCACCACCGACAAACTCACCGGCCTCAACAACAGACAGATGTTCGACCCTATTTTTGAGCAACTGTTTAATTACGCCTCGCGCCACAACACTGATCTAAGTGCCGTTATTATAGATATTGATAATTTCAAAAAAGTGAATGACCAACACGGCCACCCCTTTGGCGATAAGGTTCTTATTAAAGTTGCAAAGCTAATTAAACAGGCCACCAGAAGCTCTGATGTATTGTGCCGCTGGGGCGGGGAAGAGTTTGTAATTGTTATGCCCAACTGTAATAGTGTAGAAGCCATGCGTTTTGCGCAACAGTTACAATTAACCTTTAGCAAAAACCCCTTCCACATTGAACAGCACTCTATTGAGATTCAACTCAGTATTGGCCTCTCTGAAAAAACAGCAACCGATCAATCTATCAAGCTGATTTATCGTGCCGACCAAGCGCTACTGTCAGCTAAAAAAGCGGGCAAGAACCGGATCGTGGCCGGCTGATCAGTGATGACGCTTTACTGTTAATGGCTGTTGTAGAGATATCATTGCGCTGATGCTATGGCTATCTACATCAGGTGTATTTCACCTAAATGTTACTTTCCCATACGACTACCTGAGAAAACCTTATTAAGCTTGAAACCAATGCGCCAATCTAGTCGACAACACTCTTGGTGCGGAATCTGCTGCTTCACTGCTGCGCACTAGTGCTGACCATTGTAATTCCAGACGCTCCTTGGCCACTTGCACCATGCTGATATCCTTGTGTTTTATCGCCGTTTGCAGCGCCCACTTGGAGAGTATGCTGACACCAAACCCTGCGGCTATCAACTCCACGATGGCGTCGGTCACTTCCACCACTGTCACCAGATGTGGAACAAACCCAGAGGGGCGAATGAAGCGCTCGTACTCAAAACCTGGCTGGGTCGATTTACTATAAGTTAAATACTCTTCTCCTACTAAATCACTCGCTTCAATAAACGCTTTGTTGGCCAACTTATGCGATGCAGGGGTAAGCAATACTAATTCATCCTCAAATACGCCAATTGATTCTAGCCCCGGCACCACTATATGCCCGGGTGCCAGCACCACATCAACAGTGCCATCTTGCAGATTGCGCAGTGGGTTTTGAGTCGCTGAAGCGACTAATTCTAATTTAATTCCCGGTTCTTTTTTTGACATTTCCTCAAGAAATAGCGGCAACCAGTGATAACAACTATAGGCACCAACCCCAAAACGCACCACAGTGATTTCGCTATCTGCCAAGCATTGAAAATCAAATTCGGCGCGCTCTAAGGCGGGGATTATCTGATTTGCCGTTTGCGTCATGGCCCGCCCTGCAGATGTCTCACGAAGCTTGCGACCCTCGCGTTCAAACAGTGCTCCCCCTAAGCGCCGCTCTGCTTCAGCCAAGCGATGGCTCAACGCAGATTGTGTAATACCTAAGGTAAATGCGGCCTGCCTTAAGGTACCTGTCTCGCTCATTGCTTTGAGCATCTGCCAATGTTTTATATCTAGTCGCATACCTTTCACCTCTTCACATTCAAAGCACTACAAACCCACTATAGATGCATACTATTAATCAGAAACCTGAATTTTTCATTATTTTTTTAATCAAAAATTTCATAGTGTTAGTACTTTCGACGCAGAGGAACAATTAAGGTGAACAATGAACAAGCTAGTAACGGCCAGTATTTGGTATTAATTGCGGCTTTTTTTTTCGGGCTAAATCCTTTTTTTGGACAACTTTTATTTCAGGATGGACTAGGAGCCGAGGTAGTCAGTGTCTATCGTTTTATTATTCCCGCAGTATTGTTCGCTTTTTTCCTACCCACTAGAAAGGAGAACAGAGCAGAAGCGCGGCGAACATTGTTATTGGGCATCATGAGCGGCATCGGCATTTATAGTTTTTTTCATGCGCTGCAGGTACTTCCCCCAGCCTCAGTAATCTTGATTTATTACACCTACCCAGTGTTCAGTGTATTAATTGGCTGGGCCATGTATAAGAGAACACCTTCACAAAATACATTAATTTCAGCCGCCTTAATTGCCATTGCCGCCTCCTTGACGGTCAGACCTGCAACAATTCCCAGTCATCTACTGCCCTATCTCGCCAGCTGCTTTCTAGCCCCTATTGTCGTTGCGGCTCAAGTACAGTATTTATCTAAACCTCAAAAAGTCATTCCGACCACCAACCGCATGGCCTGGATCAGCATCGGTCATATTATCGTACTACTGCCAATTGCTGGCTGGACAGCTCCCGCGCAAATATTTCCAGCATCCCCCATGGGATGGGCCGCGCTAATCGGAATTACGGTATTTGCAGCCGCTATTCCACAAATATTTTTTTTGCTGGGGGCGCCCAAAACCCACGCCGACAGAACTGCACTGCTAGGGTCTTTAGAATTACTCGTGGCACTACTCGCTGGGGCGGTATTATTAGCGCAGCAGCTAAACCAATTTGAAATTACCGCCATGTTGCTGATGGTATTGGCATTATTTATAAAACAAGTAAAAGAACAGCCAAACGCAACAGTGTATGGAGGCAAAGCTTCATGACTTTAGGTTATACAAGCAAAGGGGGTCATTGAAGGCTATTTAGGCAAGTGGTTACGCAACCAGATGATGGCATCTTCAGTATTTTCAAAACAGGCATAGGGGATATCGTAAACGGCATACATGCGACCTAACTGTTGCTCGACAATTGAACTGGCACAATCTTCTGCAAATACCACAGCAATAGCACAGACACCGATGTCCTTGCGCATTTTGATATTAGCGGACATGTTTTTCTCTCCCTGAGGAGTAAATAAACAGTCTTGATGCAATATATTTAATTGCGCCCAAGGGCCGGTCATATCTTGCAGTATTGCGTTTAATTCAGCGTGATAAAGGGCTATTTGCTCATTGTTAAAAGGCCCTCTGGCTTCAACTGTTAATATTTTGCCATCGAACTGAACACTGTGGTCACCGTGTGTATCAAACATTTACTTCCTTAGTGCTTGTATTAAATCGGTAGGGTCGGCGTTTGCCGCGCTTAAGATACAACTGATTATATCCATAATTTTTTCTGCAGGCTAATCACACGGTCCCTTACCTGTTATACATTCATTATAACCTCACCGGTAATCATTGACGACTTAGAGCGCTATTGAAATTGTGGGTTATTTAAATGTACTACATCAATACATCCTCAGAGAACCTTCTGTCATGACGACTCGCTGTGCTGCTCCTTAGCACACCTAAATATTAATCAGGAAAACAGATGACACCTAAAGATTCTAACAATACGCTCTGCTGCCAATCGCTTATTTTAACCCCTTGTAAATCCACCTTTCTTATATCTAAGCCATCTAACTGAGCATTGCGTAGATCAGCACCTGCCAGTGCTAAGCGCTCAAATTGAATGCCGCTAAGATCAGCATTAATCAGCAGCGCTTTTTCCAGGTTGGTCTGAAAAAAATTAGCATTGACAAATGAACTGCCACTCAAGTCACAACTTGCTAAATGGCAGCCTTCAAAATCCGCATAACGAAAGTGGCTGTCTGTTAAAAAAGCACTGGAAAATAACTTTCTGCGACTCACTACACTGGCAAAATTAGCTTGTTTAAACGAGCTGCCCTGCGCTTTACTATTGGAGATTTCAATACCAAACATATCTGCCCGCTCAAACTCAGCCAGAGAGAGATCACAGTGTTTGAATTGGCTATTCACTAAATCGGCCCCATAAAAGTAACAGCCTTTTTGCGTCTCGCTAGCAAAGAAACTGCACTTTTCAAAAACCGCCTCTTTTAAGCTGCTATTTTTGAAATTACACTCATAAAAAGTACAACCATTGGCCTGCATAAAATCGAGTGCAGCGTGACTAAAGTCACAGTGATGAAACTCACAATTTATTAAATTCAATGCTTGCTTTGATTGACCATCCCATTTCAAATCACAGAAAATCTGATCGTTGAAAAGCGCGAGCTCAGCAACGGTTTTCTCAGCAGTCTTGATTTTACCAGCTTTTGTAATAGCTTGTGTTGGGGTAACTTTATCACTGCTCGCTCGCAAGGTATTGGACGACTGATAATTTGCGCTAATTTTAGCCAGCGATTGGCTGAGTGCATCATCTGTATGTTGGCTCATTGGCTTACCTTTAATCAACTAGTTATTGGCGCATGCTAACAATAAAAAACACCTATAACCAAAGCTTTAACAGTTATATCACAAAGACTTTAAATAGCCTTTTAGAGGCAAAGATACGGGCCTGTCAAGGTCTTTTCAAAGTACTTGTCATCTGGTTTTGATGTGATTTCAAATAGCCCTTTAAAGGGCTATTACAGCAAGCAGACAGCGTTTGTATTTTTTAGCCTATAGTCTCTTTTAATCTCTATCAAGCCATACATTTTTATTGTAAAAAACCGCGCAAATACAACAAACCTGCATCTGTAGATTACTGCTGATTAAGCAGAGATCCCATTGATTTGAAATATTAGTTATGAAAAAATACTCGCTGAGAATATCTTATGGCCTAATCAATACCAAATTAGACAATCTTTGCAGATAATTATTATGTTATCCCCACCTTTCAAAAAAGAGCTTAAATGACAAATCGACAATCTAATTTCATCTTCTACAGCGTTGTATTCCTAACCATCTCCGGCTTCTTAATCAACTTGCTTTTCCCCAGTGCTTTTGACGGTTTTAAAATGAGCAAAGACCAGCTTGTGATCAAAGAGGCGATGGCTAACAGAGCATACCCTAAGGCGTTAAACAGTTATCAAAATCTCATTGCAAAGCAGATTAGTGATGGTCATGAAATCACTTTGCAGACAACAATAATGTACGAGGAGATGGCGCATCTATACACCTTGATGAATAACAATAAATTAGCCAAGCAATACTATTTAAAGTCGTTAGCGGTTAAAAAACAGCTTAATAATGTCGACAGTTATACGCTCGCCAATGTCTACTATCAACTGGGTTTAATCGCGGAACAAGAGCAGCAAACAGATCGCGCTATTAGCTACTATGAACAATCCTTATCTGCGCGATTACGTGATATAAAAACGCCCGTTGAAGGCGATGAAGGCATGTTTGAAAACATGCAAGAATCCAGGCTGGGCTATTTAAAATCCAATCATGAAGACACTATTGCCAACTATAAAAAACTAGGCACTTTGCACAATGCCAAGCTAGAACACGCAATTGCCAATCGCTATTTTGCAAAAGCCTTATCGGCGAGTGTAAATACCTTTGGCGAAGACGATCCTCGCACACTACAAATTAGAGGGCTAATTAAGGGGTTATAATTTCTGAAACTGCAACAACTGACCCTAAAAACAACCTGAAGCATTAGCTTAGGGCTGGAAAAATCATCGATCCTGACTTATCCTTACTTCAGGCTCTTATGACACCTCCATCGTGTTGAAGATACTTTAGCTGCGATATTTTTGAATTGCTAGCAATGATCCATTTTGCCACCCCATGGTTCAGCCTGTGTTTTGTTAACTATCATATAATCAAATACTTGTGCTCAGTGTTGAATTGAAATCAACCCTGAGCTCTGCAGACCGTTCTGCCTCTCTTTTATGGGTATTTGCCTTTTAAGTCCTAACAGACACAACGCTTGGACTCGCTCTCACTCCCTTATGACAATGTCACATGGTTGGTTATTCTATGACGCTCAATTTAGTACCCGATTTAAGCAAAATAGCAAAGTTCAAACGCAAAGTATTGGTCAGTGCACTGCTCATATTTGCAATATTTTTGCTAGAGAATTGGTTTGAATCTCTGATACAGCACCGCTATCAACAAGACGCTAAAGTAGAGACTTTACAGCGTTTAAATGTTGTGCGAGCGAACTTGGAAACCTTCCTCAATAAAAATCTATCGCTGATTAAAGGGATGAGCATTGCCATCGCCTCTAACCCGACACTCGATCAACTAGCGTTTGCTAGATATGCCAAAGAAATATTGCGCGGTGAAACGCTATTACATAACCTCGCTGGCGCTCCCGATATGGTAGTGAGATATATTTACCCAATGGCGGGCAATGAAAAAGTACTCGGATTGGATTATAACCGTAATGCAAAACAACGTGATGAAGCCCTAATCGTCAAGACCTCTCGCTCTGTTGTGGTCGCCGGTCCCGTCGAGTTAGTCCAAGGGGGGCATGCTTTTATTGGCCGGGCTCCGGTTTTCTACTACGATGAAGACAGCCAACAAGAAAAGTTTTGGGGCATTATCTCATCGGTAATGAAACTTGAAGCGGTGTTGAACGCATCAGGTTTTTTTGATTTTCAAGCACAACAAGCGATCGCACTGCGTAAAAAAAGTACTGCACAGCTTGCGGCAAAAATGATCTACGGACCCAGTGATATTTTCACCGCCAAAGCGGTGGTCATTGAGCTATCAGTGGCTGGCGAAACTTGGGAACTGGCCGCTAATGTAACAACAACTTCTGTCACTATGACGAATGCCGTTAATTCGCTGCGAATCGCCTTTGTCTTATTTGGCTTACTGATTGCGACTATAGCTGTCCTTAGCTGGCGACGTAGTTACGAGCGCAGCCGCTTAATAGAACAACTGACTTATCGTGAGGGAATGCTTGAGCGCGTGGGAGGATTGGCCAGCGTTGGCGGCTGGGAGTACCACTGTGCTCACGGTTTCACGTTTTGCTCTAAAGAAGTCTACAACTTACTAGAATTAGACGAGGGAAATGGCGATATTAGTCCGGTATTGCTACTCAATATGGTAGATGCTGAGCACCGTCAAAGCTTGCAGCAAAAGATCGACTTACTATTAAGCAACCGACTTCCTATTGACCTTGAGATACCTATACGCTGTGCCAGCGGCCATGAAAAATGGATTCAAATTCAAGCGTTTGTTGAAGGTACTTGCCAGCAGGAACAAATAATACAAGGGGTGGCACAAGATATAACCCAGCGTAAGCAAAGCACTGAAATCATCAAACGACAGGCAAACTATGACCCACTGACACAGTTGGCCAATCGCACTCTTTTTGACGAGCGATTAGAATACACGGTACTCAACGCCAAACGCAGCCAGCAAATGTTTGCTTTACTGTACATCGATTTAGATAGATTTAAACTAATCAACGATTCTTTAGGGCACGAAATCGGCGATAAATTACTGGTTGAAGTCGCTGCTCGGCTGCTTACTGAGATACGCGAATCAGATACATTATCCCGTCGCAGCGGTGATGAGTTCACTTTGATCCTCAATAATTTACACCACAAAAATGCCGCTGAGGTCATCGCCAACAACATCCTAAAGGCGTTAAAAGAAGCTTTTTATATCGACGACCAGCAAATATATATCGGTGCCAGTATCGGTATTACTATCTATCCCAACGATGGCGATAGTGCCAGCATACTACTGAGAAATGCCGATCAGGGAATGTACTCTGCTAAAAATAAAGGCCGCAGTACTTTTTCCTATTTCACTGCGCAAATGCAAGTGACATCCCATCGTCAACTGCGCTTACACATGGACATGATAGATGCCTTGGACAATAATCTGTTTGAAGTGCACTACCAACCTATTGTTGATTTAGCTGAGGGCAGAATCATTGAGTTTGAAGCACTAGTGCGCTGGAATCACCCTGAGTTAGGGCCTATCTCCCCCGAAGAACTAGTATCTTTAGCGGAAGAAGTTGGCCTTATTGGTAGGCTTGGGGATATTGTGATGCAGCAAGCCTTGAACGATGTCAAAGAACTCAATTATCAATTTAAGTCGAACATTGGCATTGCTATTAACAAGTCTTACCGTGAGTTCATCTTATCGCATGGGGTAGCGCCAAAATGGTTAGAAAAGATTCAATTAGAAAGCCAGCAGTGCCCGATAACAATTGAAATAACTGAGTCTCTGTTAATCGAAAACGATGAAATTTATCAAACACTAGAACAGTTGCGCGACGCGGGGATCAAAATTGCTATCGATGATTTTGGCACCGGTTATTCTTCGCTGAGTTACCTAAGGCGCTTCCCTATAGATCAGCTGAAAATTGATCGATCCTTTATCAAAGATATTGATTCAGACAAGGAAGAGCTCGCGTTGGTCGATATCATTTTGGCTATGGCTGAAAACTTGCATATCAAAGTGGTTGCTGAAGGGGTCGAAAACGCCGCACAGATGTCATTATTGCAAGCGCGTAACTGCGATTACTGTCAGGGTTATCATATCGCCAAACCTATGCCTAAAGATCAACTAGAACAATGGCTCAGAAACCATTTAGCAAGCGAGGAAACCGCCAGTGCATCGATGTTGGATTGATCAACAGCTGCCACTGATCCGATAGAGCCTATTTATCAGCTTGATGTCGTGCGAATCCCGAATCACTGGTATAGCTTGCAACTGGCTCAAAATTATCGAAGCTGATTCGGCAGTTGGCCATCATGGTATGCACAGAAAAACGGTCGTCAAGCTTAGATGAATTAGGCGCAACTTCCATCAGCTCTATTGTCACTTGAGCTCATTTGATAAAAGCCCATTGATGACCTAGGCTTCATTTGAATAATCTCTCTACAAATCGCGTTGGGACCTCTTACTTAATTTTGGAGATAACGATGACAGCTACACTTTTAAATAACACTCATAGCACTGACATCCCGCAAGAAGCCTTTGACTGGTACGATGAATACGCTCATGGTGATATTGATCGGCGCACTTTCCTCAAGCGATTGGCGACAATTGGACTAACAGCGGCAGCCGTGTCGGGGGGACTTATCCCCAATTATGCACTCGCTGAACAAGTCTCTTTTAATGACTCCGACATCAAAGCAAGCTATGCAAACTATCCCTCTGCTGGCGCTTTTGGCGAAGGCCGCGGTTATTTAGTCACGCCTAACAACGTGCAGCCCAACACTGCTGCAGTCCTTGTGGTACATGAGAACAGAGGATTAAACCCCTATATAAAAGATGTGGCGCGACGTATAGCAAAACAGGGCTTTATCGCTTTTGCACCGGATATTCTACACTCCTTAGGAGGCTACCCCGGCAATGATGACGATGGTCGTGCCATGCAAAAATCCCTAGAGCGCGCTAAAGTGGAAATGGATTTTATTCATGCTGCTAGGTTTTTGAAAGGCCATGAACTCACTAGCGATAAGCTCGGAGTCGTCGGCTTTTGCTTTGGCGGTTATATCAGTAATATGCTCGCGGCGCGCGAACCTGAGCTTATCAATGCAGCCGTACCTTTTTACGGAACGCCAGCGAAAAAGGAGTTCATTAAAAATATCAAAGCCCCGTTACTATTGCAGTTTGGCGAGTTCGATAAACGTGTGAATGCAAGCTGGCCCGACTACGAGGCACAGTTAAAAGCGATCAATGCTGATTACCAAGCTTTTGTTTACGCAGGCGTCAATCATGGTTTTCACAATGATTCTACCGCTAGGTACAATGAAACCCAAGCAGAGCTTGCCTGGACTCGCACGATAGCTTTCTTCAAAAAACATTTAGCGTAGCAATCACACATCCAGTGATTGTTTTATTTTAAACGAATATGGCAACGACTGCGCACCAGCGAGGCAATCTTCTCAGCTGGTGCGCTTGTTGACTCTCTAGCCATAATTCACGCTTATACCCACACGTTATTTTCAGCCTTGAGATCGCTATCACTCTCGCCGGTATTCACCACACCTTTGGGTTCGATCAGCAACACATGACACTCACTCTCTGCTACAGGCTTATGCTCTACTCCTTTAGGTACAACATAGAGATCGCCTTCATTCAGTTCTACCCCCCCATCTCGCAATTCGATGCGCATGGAGCCTGATACCACTAAAAATAACTCGTCAGTATCACGGTGATCATGCCAGGTAAACTCCCCTGAAAATTTCGCCAGTTTCACTTGATAGTCATTCATCTGAGCAATAACACGCGGTGACCAAAAGTCATTAAATTTGCTCAATTTATCGATTAAATTGATAGCTTCACTCATTTTTTGCCTCGTTGCGGTTATTACTAGAGATAATTTATAAGTCTCTTTTATAGAGATCTTGTAAGACGCTTTAATTATCACAGCCCTGATATTTAGCCGCTATTGTAACTGTTATGCGCTGCTATATAATCGAAAAAAACGCCCACAAACTGTGAGATAAATTCACAAATGAGACATTTAAAAAGCTTCCATGTTTTCCATATTGCCGCAGAGTCTGCCAGCTATAGCGAGGCTGCGGACAAACTGCATATTACCCATGGCGCGGTGAGTAAACAGATCAAGCAATTAGAGAGCTCTCTGTCGCAAGCACTGTTTTATAAAAAAGGCCGAAGGATGCACCTTACCCAAGAGGGCGAGTTACTTAAGCAATATACCAATCTCGCGTTTGATGCTTTAGAGACGGGGATCAACAAGCTAAAGCACACCAATAACAATTATCTTGAAGTTTCTTGCGAGCCGACTCTAACGATGCGTTGGCTAATGCCGAGGCTCTCAGATTTTTATCAAAAATTCGCTGTTGATGTTCGACTATCGACAGCGGGAGGCCCCGTAACATTAGAAGAGGCAGAGCTTTCAATGGCTATTCGCCGCGACGATTTTGCGATACCTGCGCATTACCAAACCCAAACACTGGTGGATGAGTGGGTAGGCCCGGTAATGTCGCCTCAGTATTGGCATACAATACGTGGCGATCTTGACAATCTGCGTTTATTGCACAGCGAGACAAGAGCGCAGGCATGGAGTGATTGGTCAACAGCGACTGATCACACATTGCACTTAAACCCGTCAAATCAGCAGTTCCAACATTTCTATTTCTGCTTACAAGCCGCTGCGGATGGATTGGGCGCTGCGATTGGCTCCTACCCTTTAGTGACTGACGATATTAACAACGGCCGGCTAGTTGCTCCTTTTGGGTTTATGCCATCAGGACACCAGTATGTACTCTTGCATCAAAACAGTAAAAGAGAGCAAAAAGCACAGCTTTTTCAACAGTGGTTGGCAGCACAAATGTCACTGTGTATTCCCGATAACGATTTACAGCTGTGAGATATCCATTGGGGCATCCACTGCACACTCTTTTGATTGAACTTTAGTGAACAAATAACATCAATACTCCACTGCACTTTAGAGTCTACCAAGCGATATGTATCGATCAATTGCTCAATATTTATCTCCCTCCATGTTAATAAAAAGATATTGGAAGGATTTGCTGATCGCTATCATTATCATTGTCGGCGTAACGACTTGGATGCAGCGTAACATGTTAAATGCAGAGGACACTGCCAGCAATTTTACGCTAACAACACTGACAGGGGAGCCCCAAGCGCTACTGCAAGATTCACAAAAAACACTGATCTACTTCTTTGCCCCATGGTGCAACATCTGTAAATTGAGTATGTCAAACTTAGCTGCTGTCAGTGACAATATTCGCACGGTAGCAGTCGCTTTGGATTATCAACAGCACAGCGAGGTCAGCGAGTTTATCGATGATATTGAGGTAGCAGTGCCGGTATTACTGGGTCATTCTGAAATAGTCGCTAACTATAAAGTCAGCGCCTACCCAAGCTATTACGTGATTGATGAAAACGGCAAAATACTCGATAGAAGCATGGGCTATAGTTCCCTCGCTGGATTGTTGTGGCGCACCCGTTAAAGGATAAACTAAGCGTTAATTGTTTAATGCTTAGTTTATCCTAGCGAGTTATTTACGCGCTGCTTTCACCCCATAAGAAAACTCAAAAATAAAGTCGTTGCGGTAATCTGGATACAAGCTGACCATCTTCTCTCTCACTTTTTGCCAGTTATCGTATTGGCTCATAGCCCGCTTTAAATCCTTCAACCAAAGTAACTGATCAGTGACTATTTCCCCAGAGGGGTTGGCTGTTTTTGAATGACCAACCAGCGCAGTACGTGGTTCTAGGTCTTCTATTCGCTCGACTAAGTTTATCCATGCATCAATATTGTCATGATCACCAAAGAAAGCATGAGTTTTATTAAAAATCACGTCTCCTGCAATCACCGTGCTGGCAGAGGGCACCCACACTACCGAAGAATCCTGATGATCTCCACGACCTATTAATACTTCTATCACTTCCTCATCTAATTTAAGTCCCTGCTCAGGCGCTGCAACAAAATAGTCAGGGGCTGATTCTGGCAAGTTAAACGCACCACCTAAAGTGCCCTGTCCTAACGGGATTCTACGCGTTGCCACTTGGCGCGCCATTTCTTGATTCATCTGGGCAGAGGGGCCATAAAAGATTGCCTCAGGGAAAGCGGATTTGACAATATTGGCACCGGCAAAATGGTCCAAATGAGGGTGTGTGACATACACCCACTTAACCGATTTACCTATCTCTAATACATCGGCAACTAATCGGTGCGCCTCAGATTTACTTTGTTGAACATCGACAATCGCCACCTGAGACTCACCTTCAATAATCGCGGAATGCGGATAAAGAGGCCCTGTTGTAGACATCCAATCGTGTACCACTAAAGGTTTTGCGAATGTGCTGTTAACGGCAAGTAGTGCTGCCATTACGGTGCTGTATTTAATAAAGCGCTTCATAGTCACTCCCCTTTTGGCAGTTATTTGGTTTGGTGGTAAACAAAAGCGGCGTTAGTGCCCCCGCCTTGGCCAACCGCAATTTGAATATTTAAATGCGCCATTGCCTCTAAATAGCGCGCCGCTAAAAGCATCCCAACATCCAAGGGAGCAAAGCCCATCGCTGCAATAATGGCACTCACTGTTACTTTCGCAGCAGTATCATCGCCCGCCACAAAGGCTGTTGTTTGTTGACCGTCCCGATTGTGAAATTCTCTGCCCATCACATCGGCAAAAATAGTGTTAAACGCTTTGATGACCCGAGACTGTGGCAGCAGCTTTGCCACTTCTTCAGCAGCGCTGTTCTCTTGCCCTAAAAGTAGCGGGGACCAGTCCTCATTGAGCGGATTAGTCGCATCAATCACAATTTTATCTTGCAGTTCTTTAGTCAAAGTGGGTAATAAATCAGCCAGCACCGTATAGGGAACGGCCAGTACCACAAGCTCTGCTGATGCAGCGCCTTCTTTAAACGTAACAACCCCTTCACTGGCCTCTCGCCCACAACTCAACACTTCTTGACCCGCTTGTACAAACAGCGTTTTAAGTTTTGATCCGACACTGCCGGTACCCAATATTGAAATTTTCATTGTCTATCCTCATTTTAGCCACCTTAGACTACCTATCAGTAGATAGTCTGGTAGATTAAAAAAATAACGACTTATTGCCGCTATTTAAAATTAACGCTTAGTGCAATTGCTTTAATAAATAGACAACCGCGCTCTCAACTCTCTCAGGTTCGTTATAGAGTCTCGCTGACAAAAGGGTTCCCTCCAGCGTTGCCATTAAAACCTTGGCAAACTCATCTGCTTGAGTTTGATTTTTACCTAGCGCAAGCACTTGCTCTGCAATCCAGTGCTCGACAAAAGTGAAGAACTTTTTCACTCGGCTTTGCAATGTCTCACCTAAGGTTGAATAATCACTTGAAAGCATGCCGGCTAAACAGATCCTCTGCTCAGACTTTGCCGTATTAACAAAAAGTTGACAAAATTTTTGCAACTTTTTGATGCTCGCTTCATCTTTAATATGGGTTAGGTAAAGCGCTACTTCACTTAAGTAGAGATCCATCATCGCAATGCCAATATCCTCCTTTTTCGGGAAGTGATAGTGCACGCTGGATGACTTAATACCAATATGTTCCGCCAACTCTCGATGACTAAACGCATTAAAGCCTTTAATTGCGGCCAACTGCGTTGCTATCTCTACAATCTGAGTGCGCTTGTCTGTACTGTTTATCGATTTCATGGGCGCAGATTACCTATCTACAGATAGATAGTCAAATAATAATATTGATTAACCTTGTCACCCAATCATTCAGCGTTAACTAAGATATGTCTTTTAATACCACGACAACATCATAGCTATATGTTTTTACAAGATTTAATTATAAAGAACGGCGCACAACTGTACGCCGAAAAATTGCGACAAAAATATTTCAAAATACTCAGCCAACCAAAATACGGCCATTTGGGTACCATATTCGGTTTAATCCACTGTCGGTATTGGCACAATGGAAGACACTTGTTCACGCCTTAAATGCTCAATAAATGGTGTGATCAATGCTTTATTAACTGGCGATATACCAAAAACAGCAATTTCAATGCTCGGCAGTTGCGGTAAACCCAACGAGCGACTGATGATTGTCATTGACGAGGTAATTGCCGAAGCGCCGAGTACTGTGATACCTACACCGGATTCCACCGCCAACTGCACACCATAGATACTGGTCGCTGTTAACGCTTCTGACCACACCCGGCCCGCTTCAGAAAGTGTTTGCACGGCACTGGCGCGATAGTAACAGGGCGCGGGCAACAAACACAGCGGCAGTATTGGCTCACTGCGCTCAGGGGCACTCGCGCTACTCACCCAGTGCAACTGCTCACTAAACAGAGTTTCACCATCACTGCTGCGGTCATCTCTTTTTGCGATAACAACATCAATTTCATTAGCATCTAGCGCTTTTAGTAACTCGCGGCTCAAAGCCAACTTGATTTCTAGGCGAATTTTTGGGTATTGCCGTCTCAATTGCGTCACAATTAAGGGTAGCCGCTGCGGTGCTAAATACTCAACAACGCCAATGCGCAAGCGCCCACTGAGTTCCGGTGTGCACAGCGTATTAACCAACTCGTCATTGGTCGCCAGCATTTTTTTTGCATAGGGCAGCAACTGCTCACCCTGCTGATTGAGTCTGACAGAGCGACTGGTGCGCTCAAATAAACGCTGGCCAAGAAGCTCTTCTAGTTTTTGGATTCTGATACTAATAGCGGATTGGCTTCTGTGTAGCCGTGCGCCTGCTGTGGTAAAACTTTTGCACTCTGCAACCGCGAGAAAGCAGCGTAATAATTCAATATTGAGATCGATATTTTGCATGATTAATACTAGATTTAAATAGATTCCATTAAAGTTATTCGTTTTTCAAATCAATGTAAAGCTGATAAATTTAGCGCTATCTAACTAGCGCCAGCCTGCTGAGCTTAGTTAAACGCCTAAGAAACATGCGATTAAGTCCCCAAATCTTCTCTGTGCTTTCTTGGTAACGTAAGTCTAAGAGGCCATATCACGGATTAGAAAGCGAAGTGAATGGCGGGTCCTTTACAAGTTTTCTGACAAAGTAAATTCAGATGAAAAAATTCATCTCTGATGAAACAAGGATTCATCTCTGATGGCCGCTGAGCTTTCTTAGAGTAAATAAGCCCCCTGCGGGGCGTTTTTGGACTTAATCGCATGTTTGTATGATTACTTTTGTAAGATAAACGATCATCATTAAAAGAGAGACAATATGAGAGCTGTTTGGTATGAAAAAACGGGGCCCGCTAGCCAAGTGCTTATCGTTGGCGACTTAGCAAAGCCTGTCGCCAATACGGGAGAAGTATTAGTGAAATTGCATGCATCAGGTGTCAACCCATCCGATGTTAAAGCCAGAGCAGGATTACGCGCTGGCGGCTCAGGCATGCCCTATCCGCAAATAATCCCGCACAGTGATGGCGCTGGTATTATCGAGGCAGTCGGTGCCGGGGTTGATAGCAGCTATATAGGTCAGCGAGTATGGGTAGCGAATGGCCAGTGGGCACGCGCTTTTGGTACGGCTGCGCAATACATTGCGATTCCCCTTGAATTAACAGCACCGCTGGCAGAGGATATATCTTTTACCACAGGCGCTGCACTAGGTATTCCCGCGATGACGGCTTGTCATTGTGTGTATAGCAATGGTGACGTTGAGAGTCAGAGCATCTTAGTACACGGTGGTGCAGGCACAGTGGGCAACTTAGCTGTACAACTCGCAAAATCAGGGGGTGCATTTGTAATAGCCACTGCGCGGGGCGAAAAAAATATAGCGCGGGCAAAAGCGGCGGGAGCCGATATCGTGATTGACTTTACAACGGCTGATTTGGCTGAGCAAATTCTTCAGGCAAATAACGCGCAACCATTAGATCGCATTATCGATGTAGAATTTGGCGTCAATGTCGCGATCAATACTCAGCTTATTAAACCCCGCGGGCATATTGTTACTTATGGATCAGCGCAGTCCCACACGCCAGAGTTACCCTTTTACGGGTTGATGTTTAAAGGCGTCAATCTGGAGTTTGTATTAGTGTATATACTCACTGAACAAGAGCGCGCGAAGCTAGCTGCACGAGTGAACCAAGCACTCGCCGATAAAACGCTGAAAATAGCCATCCATGAAGTTTTCCAACTTGAACAGCTTGATAAAGCCCACGAAGCGGTCGAGCGCGGTGCAAAAACCGGCTCCATCATTGTTAGCATAGCTTGAGTGAAACAAGCGCGCTTTATGGGTAGCCGTTAACAATCGTTTGAGAGTGATCTGCAAAGCTCTTCTAGAGAGCTTCGCTGCTCTGCAGCGCTTATATAGCCATTTTATTGATTTTCTGGTACAAGCTCGCTCTGGATATGCGCAGAATTTTTGCCGCATCCGTTTTGTTGTTACGGGTATAAGCCAGCGCAGTCACAATAGCTGCTCGCTCTGCCTCTAACACCACCTCCGCTAGTTCTTTAGGTTTTGCCATTACATGGAGTTGCGATGGGCTAAACGCTGTATTCGCAGCTTGCGGTACAGGTTTTGATTGACTCAGTAATGGCTGTAAACAAGAGGCATTGATTTCAGCATCCTCGCTGAGTACACACGCGCGCTCAAGCACATTGCGCAACTCTCGCACATTACCGGGCCAAGCTTGCACACGCAGTTTTTGCAGCGCATCAGGGGTGAGCTCTTTTGCGGGTATTTCAAGTTGCGCGGATATTTCATCGACAAATTTTTCGCACAGCGCTTCAATGTCGCTCGGGCGCTCCCGCAGTGGCGGCAGATGAATGGGTAGAGAACTCAGACGGTAGTAGAGGTCCGCGCGAAAATGCCCACTTTCAACCCTTTCCAGTAAATTTCGACTGGTGGCAGCGATAATACGCACATCGGTTTTTTTAAGGGTATTGGAGCCTATTGCTTCGAATTCTCGCTCCTGCAATACGCGCAGTAATTTTGCTTGTAAATCGATTGGCATATCGCCAATTTCATCCAAAAAGAGGGTGCCGCCATTGGCCAGTTCAAACTTGCCGACTCGCCCCTCTTTACTCGCCCCAGTGAAGGCGCCGGGGGCGACCCCAAAAAATTCCGCTTCAATCAGGCTCTCGGGGATTGATGCGACATTGACACCCACAAAAGGCCCAACACAGCGCGCGGACAAATCGTGTAAAGCACGAGCAAATAGCTCTTTGCCGGTACCCGTCTCACCTGTGAGCAATACCGATATGTCAAAGCGTGCCGCTTGTCTGACCTTTTTCTTAACCGCTTGTAATGCACTGCTGCGACCGACTATCTGCGATAAGTGATAACGAGAACTGCGCTCTTTCTCCAGTGTATTACGCACATCTTGCAGCTGGTGTTGCAGGTTATTGTATTTGGCGAGTAAAGGTTTGATCTGACTAACACTTTCACTGGCGACAAAGCCAAAACCGCCGACAATTTCACCTTCATCATCTTGTAATGGAAAGGCACTGACCACTATCCACTGGTCTTTTCTCAGCAATAAATCCAAAAACAATGGCTCACCACTCTTCATTACCGCCGGTAGAAAACTGTTGGGGATAATGTGCTTAATATCTTGGCCAATGGGCGAACCTTGCAACTCAAGAAAGTGGTAGTAGGCCTCACTAATCCAAGTCACCCTACTTTGAGCATCAATCGCAATGGAGTGCTCGTAGAATAAATCAAATGACTCAGTAAACTGTGCCAGTGCTTGCCTTTTAATTTTTTGCTGATCTTTTTTATCCCACAGCATACTATAATCTCTTTATGACTTTAGACGTCTCTGTCCAGAAATTACTACACTAATGTCTAAAATAACAGACACACAGTGTCCATAAAATCGGACACATTATCTTTATATCTTTCTTTCAGCATTAAACACCTTAAAAATCAATCTATTAACAAAACTGGCTTACATCATGCTTTTATTAATCAAAAAATAACAATAGTGGTGCTTTATGAATATCGCAGAAATCTTACGCCGCTCCAGCGCCGCCTATGCTGAGCAACCGGCCATTGTATTAGGCAACCAGTGTTACACCAGCTATCGGCGACTTTACCAACGGGTGGCTGCTATTGCGCATTATCTGCGCGAGCAGCTGGGTTTATCGGTCGGGGAGCGCGTGGCGATTGCCATGGACAATCGCCCGCAGTATATCGAAGTGATGTTTGCAGCTTGGCATGCCGGCTTAGTGGTAGTACCTATGAATGCTAAACTGCATATGTCTGAATTTGTGCATATTTTTCGCGATAGCGAAGCGGCCATCTGTTTCACCAACCAAAAACTCTACCAACAGTTTAGCCAGCACCAGCAACAGCTACCGGCATCGTTACGCACCATCTACAATGTTGAAAATTCAGCGTACCTACAACTCATTGAAGGCAAACAGCTTGCCCTTGCACCGAGGGCGGCAAACGACCTCGCCTGGCTGTTTTATACCAGCGGTACGACCGGACGCCCCAAAGGAGCGATGCAGTCTCATCGAAACTTGTATGGCATTATCCATGGCTTTCTCAGCCAAGTAAAAGCTGTCAACTGCCAGGACGCTATCTATCACGGTGCGCCAATGTCACATGGTGGTGGCTATTATATACTGCCCTTTATCGCCAAAGGCGGCGTACAGCTAATACCGCCGAGCGGCGCATTTAATATGCCTGAACTGCTTAGCATGCTGGAAAATCAACACAGCGTCTCATTTTTTGCAGCCCCGACTATGGTCAAAAAACTCATTGAGTACCCAGGCGTAAAACGTTCAGATTTCAGCGCTTTAGATACCATTATTTACGGGGGTGGTCCGATGTATGCAAGCATCCTTGAGCACGCCCACCAGCTATTGGGCAACAAACTGGTGCAAATCTACGGTCAGGGCGAATGCCCTATGAATATTACAGTGCTAGATCTCTACCAGCACCAAGTGCTAGCGTTGCAATCCTCAGACCATTCACAGCGATTAGTATCGGTGGGCTTGCCCCATTTTGCCATCCAAGTAAAAGTAGTGGATGAGGACGGTAACGCAGTTGCCTGTGGCGTAGCGGGTGAAATCATTGTAATGGGTGACACCGTCATGTTGGGGTATTGGCGCAATCAAACAGCGAGTGAGCAAAGCCTTAAACAAGGCTGGCTATACACGGGTGATATAGGCTATTTGGACGAGGATGGCTTTCTCTTTCTAACAGATCGCTCGAAAGACGTCATCATCAGTGGTGGCAGCAATATTTACCCCCGTGAAGTTGAGGAAGTATTACTCAAACACCCACAAGTCGGTGAAGCCTCGGTGATTGGGGTGGCGGATCTTGAATGGGGAGAAATTGTAGTCGCTTACGTGGCCATTGAGTCAAACTCAACACTCAACAGTGCAGCTTTAGAGCAATATTGCCTGCAGCACATGGCGCGCTTTAAACGGCCTAAGCAATACCACTTTATTGACGAGTTACCCAAAAACAGCACCGGGAAAATTCTTAAAACCGAACTGCGTAAATTACAGCAAACCCTTTAACTCCGAGATCTTTATGAAAAACGTGCATATCACTGGAATAGGCCATTCGCCATTTCGTAAACATCAAGCGAGCATTGAAGCGCTCATCACTAGCGTGGTCCATGAAGCCCTCGCAGATGCTAACGTGGCAGCTGGCGATGTCGATGAGATCTACCTCGGTCATTTTAACGCCGGTTTGTCAGCGCAAGGCTTTGTCAGCTCTTTGGTATTGCAAGCCGATAGCGCATTGCGCTTTAAACCCGTTCACCGCTTGGAAAACGCCTGTGCCAGCGGTTCTGCTGCCGTACACGCTGGCGTAAGAGCAATACAGTCGGGGCAGGCAAAGCAAGTGCTGGTAGTCGGCGTAGAAAAAATGTCCGAATGCGCAGATGTGGGCGGCGCATTGGCGCGCGCTAGCTACCTGCCCGAAGAGTCGCAATTTGATAGCTTTGCCGGCGTCTTTGGCCATATTGCTGAGCAGTACTTCCAGCGCTTTGGCAATCAGCAAGATGCCTTGGCGATGATCGCTGAAAAAAATCACCGCAACGGGTTTGACAACCCTTACGCACAGCTTCGCAAGCACTTTGATTTTGATTTTTGTCGTCAAGTATCTGCTAAAAATCCAGTCGTTGCGGGCAAACTAAAACGTACTGACTGCTCGCCTATTTCAGATGGTGCCGCTGCCCTATTACTGACTTCAGAAGAACTTGTAGCGCCGGATAAGCTCACGGCCAAGTTCACCACCATTGCTCAAGCTAATGATTTTATGCCTATGTCACGCCGTGACATTGCGCGCTTAGAAGGCTGCGAAGTCGCTTGGAAAAAAGCCCTACAAGCATCTAAATTGACATTACTTGATCTGGATTTCGTTGAAACCCACGACTGCTTTACCATTGCAGAATTAATGCAGTACGAAGCCATGGGTCTCACAGCATTAGGAGAGGGGGCTAAGGCATTAACAGAGGGATGGACCTATGCAGATGGATGCCTGCCTATCAATTTATCCGGTGGATTAAAATCCAAAGGCCACCCGATAGGCGCAACGGGCGTTTCCATGCACGCCCTCACTGCGATGCAACTCACTGGCCGTGCCAAATCTATGCAGCTGGCCGATTGTCACTATGGCGGGGTATTTAACATGGGTGGAACCGGCGTTGCCAACTACGTCAGTATCTTGGCGGCGAACTAAGCGCTTGCTTGAGTACAAACTCACTATAATCAGGAGATTGGATATGACAACAATAAAAACCGCACTTATTACCGGCTCCAGCAGCGGCATAGGCTTAGCGACCGCCAAAGTATTAGCTGCACAGGGCATACAAGTCATGCTTCACGGCATAGAGGAGAGCGCAATTGGCGACGCGATTGCCGCGAACCTTGAACGGCAACACAATGTTAAAGCTCGTTACTACTGCGCGGATCTGGCAAAACCGGCATTGATTGACGGGCTTATCGAAGCGGTGATTAGCCAATTTGGCGCGCTTGATATACTGATCAACAATGCCGGTATTCAATTCACCTCGCCAACGGTAGATTATCCCACAGAGAAATGGGACTTAGTGATGGCTGTCAACCTCAGCGCCGCCTTTCATACCACACGCTTAGCCCTGCCCTTTATGCTGAAAAATAACTGGGGGCGCATCGTCAATATCGCCTCTGTACACGGTTTAGTAGGCTCTGCCAATAAATCGGCGTATTGCGCCACCAAACACGGCTTAGTCGGTTTCACTAAAGTAGTGGCGCTTGAACATGCGGCACAGGGCATTACCGCTAACTGTATTTGTCCGGGTTGGACCGATACCGCTATTTTGGATCAACAATTTAAAGTCTATGCAGAGAATAATAATATATCGCTGGGTGAGGCTAAACGGGGCCTGATAGCCACTAAGTCCCCCTACCCGGAGCTAATCAACCCTTGTGCCATTGGTGAGATGGTACACTTTTTATGTAGCGATGCCGCTACCGCAATCACCGGCAGTTCACTGCCTATTGACGGGGCTTGGACGGCCCAATAGTTTATAGAGAAATTTTTTTACGCAATGCCTAATAAATACTGTCTTAATGCACTGCCCCAAATGGAGCAGTGCCTGTTCTTAATAGGCCACCAAGCTTAGACAGCCAAGTACTACTCTATATCCAGCCAGATAGTTTTCACTTCCGTGTATTGATCGTGAGCTTGCAGTGAGTTATCGCGACCGCCAAAGCCCGAGAGCTTGAAGCCGCCAAAAGGCGTGCTGATATCCCCTTCACTAAAGCAATTCACCGAGACCGTTCCCGCCTGTAGCTTGCGCGCGTACTGGTGCGCTTTTTTCACATTGGCAGTATACAGTGACGCATGTAACCCATAACAATTGTCGTTGGCCATGAGCAGCGCATCCTCATCGCTCTGCGCTGTTAATATTGAAAATACTGGACCAAAGATTTCTTCAACGGCAATCGTCATCTGCGGTGTCACATTGTCAAACAAAGTAGGTGCAATAAACAACCCATCGCCAATAGTCATCGCCTCACCACCGGCGAGCACTGTAGCCCCTTGCTGCTTACCTTGTTCAATATAACTCAAAATCTTGTCGTACTGGGTACGATTGATGATGGCACCGAGCATATGCTCTGGGTTCATCGGATCCCCAGTCTGCCAATCCTGCATTTTCTCAAGAATTTTTGCCGTTAATGACTCTTTCAAGTTTTTATGGATGATAATGCGCGAGTTAGCAGTACAGTTCTGTCCCATATTCCACAGTGCCGCCGCGACAATATTATCTGCCACTGAATCCAAATCCTCAGCATCACTGAGCACCACACTAGGGCTCTTACCACCGCACTCCAGTATGATACGCTTTAAGTTGCTGCGCGCTGAATATTCTAGAAAGCGCCTGCCTGTCGCAGTGGACCCCGTGAATGAGACAACTTGCACATCACTGTGCATGCCCAGCGGTTCACCGACATCCGGTCCAAATCCTGGCAGCACATTGAAGACACCGGCGGGAATTCCCGCCTCAATCGCCAACTGAGCGATACGCAAGGTGGTCATGCTGGTTGATTCAGCGGGTTTGACAATCACTGAGTTGCCAGCGGCCAATGCCGGGGCAAGCTTCCAGGCCACCATCATCAACGGGAAATTCCAAGGTAAGACACAAGCGACCACTCCCAGTGGTTCTCGCACTATCATACCCACTGCTTTATTACCTGAAGGAGAGAGCTGATCGTATAGTTTATCACTCGCCTCAGCGTGCCACTGAATGCAGCCTACCGTCTCAGGCAAATCCGTTTTCACGCACTCGTGAATCGGCTTGCCCGCTTCCAGAGTTTCCATAACGGCCAGTTCCAGCGCGTTTTTTTCAATCAAACTCGCCAGTTTAGCAATGGCTGTTTTGCGCTCACTCGGATGTAACTGTGACCATTCTCCGCGCTCAAAAACATGTTTGGCGTTAGCCACCGCACACTCAACATCAGCCGCATTACACGCCGCTATATTGGCGATTACTTCGCCTGTTGCAGGGTTCACGCTCGCCATTGTATTGCCATCAATAGCATCGACAAACTCGCCGTTGATAAAAGCACCCGTAGGTAGCGTAAGATTTGCTGCTATTTCTTTGTATTCTTCAGTGCTTAGTAACTCTGACATACAGACTCCCAAATTTCACTTCAATGCCTTGGCAATATACTTTTGCCAAGGCTAGTACGATTGGATTAGGCTGACATTATTTTGTCTAACTTCGCCGCTGCTAATTCAATAACAGCAGTCACTTGGGCTGTCATTTCTGCATCTAGCTCCATCATTGGCAAACGCACTGGACCACCGTCTATGCCTTGCACTTTAGCCCCCAACTTAACGCACTGAACAAATTTACCGCTCTGCTCTAACAACTCCATCACAGGCATCAATGTCGCCATAAACTGCTGACCTTTCACGAAATCTTTTTCAACAACACAAGCTTCATAAAATGCGACACAGGCTTTAGGGAATATATTAGCGCATGCGCAAACCCAGCTCTGTGCACCCCAAGAGAAGAACTCTAATACTTGATCTTCAGCGCCCGCACTTAACTGTACTTGCGGGTAGTCCAAGGTAAGCTGATGAATGCGGTTTACATCGCCACTAGACTCTTTAATGGCCGCGATGTTCGCTCTGTCGGCCACTTGATCCATGAAGCTAGTCCCCATTTCCACACCCGTGCGCCCTGGATAGTTATACAGAATAATCGGTAAGTCAGCCGCTTCATCGATACGAATAACATGTGCCGCTAATTCGTTTTCATCGGGTAGCGAGTAGGGAGGAGCAGCGACTAACATGGCATTCGCACCCGCTTCCTTAGCGGCTGCTGCATAGGCGTAAGCTTCTGTGGCGAGCATATCGTTGACACCTGCAATCCAAGGTACACGACCGGCAATGTAATCATTGGCAAAAGCAAACTGCTCTAAACGCTCAGCTTTAGACATAGTGTAAAACTCACCCGTAGATCCACCGACAATTAAACCGTGCACA